>Ga0208228_1000001_pt1 | contig 58270 bp, 47 predicted proteins | sample LakMenEpi25Jul11_FD_150730 | JGI IMG/M metagenome (GOLD analysis project Ga0208228, IMG submission 150730) | Freshwater microbial communities from Lake Mendota, WI - 25JUL2011 deep hole epilimnion (SPAdes) | ecosystem: Environmental > Aquatic > Freshwater > Lake > Epilimnion/Euphotic zone ...
AGGTTCTACAACAGGTTCTACAACAGGTTCTACAACAGGTTCTACAACAGGTTCTGTAACAGGTTCTACAACAGGTTCAGGTTCTACAACAGGTTCAACAACTTGTTCTTGTTGTACAACTTCTTCAACAATTGATTCTAAAACAGGTTCTTGTTCTACAACTACTTCTAAACTAGGAGAATCTTCCATATTTATAATATAAATATAATATTATAAATATAATAAATTGTTTCTAAATAATTTTTAACTATTTAGAAAAGCTATTTTCTAACTCTATTAATAGCATGTTGTGATTGTGAATTTGCTGCTCCTCCATAACCAGTATCATTATAAGTTTTATTTATAGCTTGTAATTTTTTAAATCTAATATAGTCAGAACCATCGTGAACAAATTTAGGATTTCCAGAATACATTGCGTTTCCATCTTGACTAGAAATTCCGTCTCCTCTAACTTGAACACGTGATAAATTATTCCCTCCAACTTGATTAGGTAGTCTTCCATATTTAATATTTGTGGGTTCTATTTTATTAGTAACAACATCACCAGCATTAAAAGCAGTTCTAAAAGGTCCTAATACATTTTTTGAGTAAAGTAATGGAGATGATCCTAAACCATCGATTTTCATATTTCCAAAAGCCCTTATTAATTGTCTGCGACTTACTGCTCTGTCATTTCCACCTTCTATATGTCCGTGTAACATAGGTTGTTTGCCATTAGGATTTCCACCTAGTTGACTTGGAGTAAATTCTAAAGACATAATATATATTATAAATATTTATAATAAATATTTATAATAATTTAAATTATTTAAATTGATTAATTATTTATTTATTTATTTATTTATTTATTTAGAAATCTTACTATTTTAACAATATTCTTAATCTTAGCATTCGCGAAGAGTAACAAGTATTAGCAATTGGTTTTCCATAAACAATAGATGTAGGTTTATTTAAAACTAAACTATAATTCACATTTATCTTAGAATTTCTAGAATAATATGAAGCAAAATTACAAGAAGTATTATTTGAATTAGTGTATGTAAAATTCATATATATATATTAATGTAATAATTAAAATATTTTTTATAAATAAAAAATATATTTTTCTTAAATACTCAAGAAAATATAATTTATATACACAATAATTTATTCACACATAATTCGCGGAGCAACATTCATTGTTATTAATTCTTGAAACATCAATTTACAAGCATAAGGTAATTCAACATATTTAAAATCATTTCTATTGCTACAAGTATTACAATAATGAATATGTTCTTTATTATTAAATGAAGCAATCATTCCACATTTATTACATACAAATACACTAAATGCGTCAGAAGCATCATAAATTCTCCCCTTAGTAAATCGTGATGCTCCGTGCGAAATCATACAATCGCGCTCCATTTCACCAAAGCGTAATCCACCATCACGCGATCTGCCTTCCGCAGGTTGTCTTGTTAAATTTACCATTGGTCCAATTGATCTACTATGTTGCTTATCGTTAACCATATGTTTAAGACGTTGATAAAACGCAGGACCAATAAATATATTCATAGTCAATTGCTCACCTGTTAAAGCATTATACATTAATTCATTTCCTTTTGATTCATAACCCAAGTCATTTAATTTATCAATAATAGTAGAAATTTCAAAATCACCAAAACTTGTTCCATCTCCAAATAATCCCAATTCAAGTAAGACTTTCCCTAATAGTGTCTCTTTTAATTGAGCAATAGTCATTCGACTAGGAATAGCATGTGGATTAATAATAATATCGGGTTTTAATCCATTTGCCGTAAATGGCATATCTTCTTCAGGAATAATATTACCAATAGTTCCTTTTTGTCCATGCCTACTCGAAAATTTATCACCAATTACTGGTTTGCGAAAATTTCTAATACGAACTTTACAAAAATTATACCCATCGCCATTTGATTCAACATAATTCTTATCAATATAACTTTCTTCGTGTGTTCTATATGAAATTGAACCATCGCTATATTTCATTGTTTTTGTAAAATCGTTTTTATTTTCTTTAATTGGAATAACTTTACCAATAATAATATCCCTATCTTCTACTAAAGTATTTTCAGGAACAACACCTTGATTGTTTAATTTATCGTAATTAGCAAATTTAATATTTTTAGTTTTTGTTTTATCTGGTTTACACCTCATTTCTTCAGTGCCAAAAAGTTTTTTATCTTCATCTTTTTCTGTGTGATAAATAGTTGCTAAAAATAACCCACGATCAATTGCTCCTTTATTAAATAATAATGAGTCTTCTTGATTATAACCAGTATGACTCATAATTGCTACTATTACTTGTTGTCCGGATGGAATATTATTTAACTTAATAATATTCATAATGCGCGTTTCGACCAATGGACGCATTGGATATGTTAACACATATGCTGTTTTATCCATTCGATTATCATAATTAGTTACATACATACCAATTGCTTGCTTACCCATTGCTGATTGATATGTATTACGAGGCGATTGATTAGAGTCAGGAAAAGGAATACACGACGCTAAAACTCCAAAAATAGTACTTGGATGAATTTCGCAATGACTATAATGATAAATATTATTACTATTTGAGTTATGTAAATCACTTACTCTCATAGCAATCATTGCATTATTTTGTTCATATGAATCCACATATTCAATAATAGAATCCTCTAATTCTATAGCAACAACTAAGTCATCCCAACTTAATTCACCACATTTAACTTTTTGAATAATAGTATTACTATAAACAATTTTATTATTTTTAACTTTTAATAAAGGACGTGTAATACGTCCAGCATCATTACAAACCCTGATTTCTTTTAATTTACTATTAAATATAATTGAAGTATAAATATTAATGATGCCCTTATATTTTTTCTCTTTTAAACTAGTGTAAATTTGTTGAGGATCCTTTGTTACTCCTACCCACGAACCATTAATAAATACTTTCACATAATCATCTAACTCTTTATAGGAACCATTATAAGTATCAATATTAATAATACTAGGTAAAATATAATCGTAAAGTCCTGAACTATTAGAGTTAATAGTAATATGTGCTAAATAGGCTAAATTTTTAACTATTCCAATAGATTGACCTTCTGGTGTTTCTGCTGGGCATAAAAATCCCCAAGTAGAGTTATGTAATCTACGTGGCGGAACTAATTTTCCACTTTTATCAATTGGCGTATTTACACGTCTTAAATGACTTAAGCTTGATAAATATGTTAGTCTGTTTAATACTTGCGCTACTCCTACCTTATTACTATTGATTTGTTTAATACCAAAATCTCCCGTTGCTAATGCTCGCTTAATACCTTGTTCAATAGTAGTTGATTTAATAATTTTATAAATATTTGTTTTTGTAATTATGTTCTCATAATCATCATTAGATTTCCAAGAACCTGTATTAATTTCACGAATAATTTGCTTTTTCATATCCTTAACAAGTTTATTAAAATAATTTCGCAATAAATTATTTAACAATGGTCCTGTTAAATCTACACGTTTATTAATATATGAATCCCTATCACTTTCTAGTAACCAACCAAATGAAGTTTGGAGTAAAATATTTGTCATATAACCAAGCATATAGATTTTCTGTTTTTCTGTCTTACAATGTGGGAAAATATCATTATTTAATACTTCAATAGCAAACTCATGTTTTTTCTTAGAACCTGTTTCTTTATCCATATTCATAGGAGTGTATATTACATTGGTAACAATATACTTAATTGCTGCTTCTTGTGTTAAAACTTTATTGGCTTCAATAATTGATGCTTTTAATGAAATTAGCATTTTTTGCATATTTTCTTTAGTAATATTAAGCATAATTAATTCACAAATTTCTTTATCACTAATAATATTATATGCCCTAAATATAATAAATAAGGGAATTGGAATTTTAATGCGTGGAATTTGTAAGTAAAGAGCATTACCATAACCATTATTTCTTGACGCAATTAAAATATTAATTTGCTTTGGTGAAATACATTTCCAATCTGGAATACACTTCATTTCTGCTTTCCAAGACCATTTATTATTATTTTTTTCAATATTATAACAATAAATTTGATTTTCAGCTGCTCGTTCTTGACTAATACAAGTTTTTTCCGAACCATTAATAATAAAATATCCACCAGGATCCATATAGCATTCGCCTGTTTCATTATGATTTAAATGTTTATATTGATTTAATACACAAAGGTCTGATTTTAACATAATTGGAAGTTTTCCAATATGGACATTTTTAATCTTTTTTTGATAATTTAGGACATTTTTATAATTTTCGCCATTACGTACAATATATTTAATATTTAAATCAATAGTCATTGCCGATGAATATGAAAAGTTACGCAAACGAGCTTCTTGCGGAAACATAAGTTTTGTTGAACCATTATTTTCATAAATTTGCGGACGATATATTGAAAAATTCTCAAATGTAATTTCTATTTCCAATCTATATAAATTTAATTCTTTAATAAAATCATGTTCTGAAGCAATAATTAAGGGATTAAACATTTCTATTGTTTGTTGAATTTGATTATTTACAAAGTAATTGTACGATTCTAATTGGTGCTTAACCAATTGTTTAAGATGCTTATGTTTAAAATAAGATTCGATTAGGATCCATGGAATTTCCGAATTATGAATTTCCTCATTGGAGTTGGGAATTTGTGTAGTCATAATTTAATATTAATTACAAAACTTTAATATTTTATAAATCAATTTTTAATAAAATATAATTTTTATAATAGTTTTATAATAGTATATTAACTTTGTAAAATACAAAAATTGGTTAATAATTTATATTTTAAATATAAATTATTACAAATAATATGAGTACACAAAAAATATTACAAATAAATCCTGAGTTATTTAAATTTAATGGTAAAAAAAAGAGTTTAAAGACAAAAGAAAAAAAAACCAAACCTATTTTAGATAAAACACAATCATTAAAATCTAATAAATTAAAAAAAGAATTATTGAAAAAAGTAAAAGATTATCAAAAAAATAAAGAAACAGAAGTCATAAAAGATGAAAAGAGCAAAGATAAAAATGAGGCATTGCCGGGGTCTAATTTATTTGATTCAAAAGATTTTGAAAATAATGATTTTGAGAGAGAATTTAATAAATCTCTCACATTTTTACATGATTTATCAAAAAAAAACAAAGATAAAAATAAAAAGAAAACATTGAAATTGGCAAGTTCAGACATAAATATTGAGATTCCTAAAGATAGTTTAATATATAATTCGTGTAACGAACCGACTTATGGTTGTTTAAAAAATGGCTCAAAACCTACATTTAGAGAATTAAATAAAACACAAAAGCACAATACAAATACTACAAATACTACAAATACTATAAATAATGGCAAAAGACTAAAACTTGCATTAGAAAATAATACATATTATGATCATTCAGAGTTTCATAATAAATATCAAACAAATAATACTATAACTAGTGAGTCTAGTGAGACTAACAAACCAAATATTGAATTGAAAATAGCGGAAAAAACATCAGAAGAAATAGATAGCGCTGTTAATCTCTCAAACAACAAATCTATTAGCAAATTAAATAATCAGATTACTAATGAAATAACAACTTCTCCTTATGATTACACTGATAATTATTTTGCTAATAATAAAGAACAAGTTCCAACTAGAGATGTTCTAACTAGTGATGTTTTAACTAAAGATGTTTTAACTAACGAAGTTTTACCTAGCGAAACTATTCAAATTAAAGATGAAGACTCAAAAGAAGAGTCGAAAGAAGAGTCATATATTCCAAAATTACGCAGAATTACAAGAACATATAAGTATAAATTAGGGAAAAGGAAAGACAATAAACATATTGGATTGCTTATAAAAAATAGAGAAACACAAAAAAAGATAAAGCAAGAAGTATCACAATTAAAACAACAACCAATTCAAGATGTTAAAAACTTTTTGCGAGAAAAAAATTTAATAAAATTAGGTTCACAAGCACCTAACGATGTATTACGAAAATTATATGAGGATAGCGTATTGGCGGGGGAAATCACAAATACAAACAACAATAATCTAGTTCATAATTATTTAAATGATTTATAAATATATATTAAAAAATAAAAATAAAAATAAAAATAACTATTTTTTCTTAAATACTATTTTTAACATTATTAAAATCAAAAATATTGAAAATCCAACATAATAAAGTTTAATCAATAATTCATCTTCAAAATTAATTGCTTTTTCTATATTTATGGATTCTAACATTTTATCAATGTCTGAAAAATTTTGTATTTTATCAATATTTTGTTTTATAATATTATCACTTATACTAGGTTCATTGTTATCATAATTTTCTGTTGTTGGACTTGGTATAGTTTCTGATGTTGGCATGGTTGTTGGAGGTGGTGTGGTTTGTATATTTGGAATAGTTATTGCTCCATTACTTAAATTATCTGGTTTTATTCTTTTAAGGTCATCAAGAGCAAAATATACTGATGGACTATTTCCACTATAGTTTCTTGTGCCTCTAACTCCATCCATATTATAGTCAACCAAATGACATTTAACACTTGCTTTCATACAATAAGGTTTAGTGCTTCCATTAAATGATGAAACTAAATCAATCATGTTTGAACCTATTTTTGTAGCACTATAAAATGCCGATGGTATTACACCGGTTAGGTCAGCATTACTTTGTCCGCCTGTTAAGAAACTGGAACCATCCGTTATATTATTTATATACTTATGTATATAAGGAGTTTCTCCTGTTGGCGTTATAATATTTCCAAGACTATCAACGGGAGTACATTCTATATTTGTTTTTAAAACATACTTATTACCTATTACACCTTGTCCATTATATAAACATTCATCTGATGTTGCCTTATTTGCATCTGATACTAAATAATCTACATAATTAAACATACCTCCAAATACTTTTGCTGTATTATCAAGTTTCCATCCACCACTATTAAAAGTTCTTGTATCTACCATTTTATCGCTCGGTTTTACACAAAAAGCATAATTATGTTGAAAACCAAAAAGTTCATCAACAACACATTTTTGTGAATCGCCCATAATTAAACAATTAAAATAATATAATATTATAATTATATTATTTTATGAAATAACACATATTATTTTATGAAATAACACATATTATTTTATGAAATAACACATATTATTTTATGAAATAACACATATTATTTTATGAAATAACACATATTATCTGTCTGGAATATCAACATTTACACCTTCTACTCTGCTTAATATTGATTCGCTTTTATTTACTTCATCCTTACGATTATGAGTTTTATTATTTTTATAGTTATTTGCTTTTTTTTCTGTATCTTTCTTCATTTCTTCTTTATTGGAAAATTTACAAGAATAATTACCTTCAATAATTTTAAATACAGAAGTGTTATTTACAAAAAATATTATTATTAATAAAATAATTAATAAAATAAGTATTATAACTTTATATGATTTGAAGTTATGTTTTAAGTTATTAAACAATTTACTATTTAAAAAATAAATCTTATTTGACATAATCTAATATATAATAACAATTAAAATAATACAAAAATACTATAAAATTTTTTATTTATAAATAAATAAATATTATAACTATATATATTAATATGAGACTTTATTTTAATCAAATAACTCCAAATATTATTTCAAAAGGATCAGAAAATAATAATGTTACAATTGTTCCTAAAATTGTAAAAAATGATTTGCCTACTAATAATAATACTTATACTCCTTGGTCGGAAGATTGTCCTATCAAAAAATATAAATTCAATGCTAATCCTATTAGACATTATAGAAAACAATATGTAAATACAAATACAAATAAAACTACAACATTTAGCAATTTATCTTTAATAGGTAATTTAGACAAACCAGGCGCCAATATTGTTACAAATGTTAATAGTCCAAATAATGATTCAACAAATTGTAATTTAAGTATATATACTTATTTGGATAAATATGTTGGATGTCAAACTCTCAATGGAGACAAATTCTACGATCCTTCTTTAAATAAAATGATATGTGTTTCATTTAATCCTAGTGCTTTAGTAATTAAAACAGCATCCACAAATTTATCACATAGTTATGCTTCATCACATAAAGAATATTTATACAATAAAAATAAAACATTTAATCAAAATTTACCTTTAACAACAAATGAAAGTATTAGTGTTAATAGTGGAAAAATACTAGGAGAAACTTATGATGGGGAAACAATATGTCGTTCATTTAACCCATCAAATAAAAAATTTCAATGTCAAGGACCAGTTACTTCAAGTGCCAGAATTTCAAGTCTAAAGTATAGTTGTGATGATAGTGTTCATTGTAAAAAAACTTATATTAATACATTAAATGATAATGATCCATTAAGTAAGAAAAAAGTATCTCCGGCATGTATAGGTTGTGTTAATGATGTTGTTGATACTACAGAAATACGTAGAAAACCATTAATACGTAGAAAACGTATTAATATTTTAAAGTAAATTCCTTATTTATAGTAAATTGATGTTTTTTACACCAATTTATTGATTTTTGTATGTTAATATTTACTAACATATTTAATTTATTAAAATACTTGCTCACTATTTCATTAGTAATATTTGTAGATGACAAGTCAATCATTTCACTTTGACTATTATTATTTTCTATAATAATATAGTCATCGCTAAATATTTCTATACTAGTATTATTTATAATATTTGTAGTATTTATACTATTTATACTATTTATACTATTGTCATCATCATTAATAGTATTGTCATCATCATTAATAGTATTATCATTAATAGTATTATACTGAATACTTTTGTTAAAAATATTTAAATATTTCAAAAATGAATTATAATTATTGTTTAATAAATTATATTGAATATTTAAAATTTTAAATTCCCTTATTAAATTAATAGTATTTTTAATATTTTCCAATTGCTGTTGCCCATATATTGAATTTATTTCTTGTAACTTTGTAATAAATAATTGATTTAGTTGAATATTAAATAAACTATAAATTGTCTCAACTTTATTAATTAATAAATCAAAATTTTCTATAATGTTTGATATAATTTTTTTATTATTATTTTTAAAATTTCTACAAATTATATATTTTTCGGAATTAGCACATCTGCTAGTATTTGGTTTAAATATAAACACATTTTCATATAAGTTGCACAATAAATATATAACTTCTATTGTTTTTATTTTAAATACATCAAATATTTTTAATATAAAATTTCCTCCTTGTTTTTGCATTATTAACGCAAAAAAAACTTGTGATAATATTAATTTAAATGACATATCTTCTTGATTATTAAAATCGAGGGAAAAATCAAATCCTCCATCAGCAGTAATATAATCCATTGATCTAAAATATTTTTTATAACAATAAATCAGGTTTTCTTTTAAAAATAAATCTCCGTTTTTCGATGCCCCATATTCTATTTTAATATTTCTGTTATTGCTTAATAATTGTGTTGCCTTTTTCCACGAAGGAATATTAACATTATCACTAATTAATGTCATACCATAATAAGTATCTTGCTTATTATTTCTTTTATAATTAAAAGCCTCTATAAATCCACCTGGGCCTTCGGCCAAATGAAAAGATTGTATATTTGTAGGCTCATTTAAAAAACTAAATGTATCTATTATTTCTATCATTTTAAAAAAAGACCGCGATAATGGTTTATGTTTACATAAAGAACATTTATGATTAGGAACAATAGTATGTATATATTCATATGGATTTGTAATTTTTTTTAAAATATCCCAATATTCATAATATTCGTCAATAGTTTGCTTTAACAAATGTAAATAATTATATAAGGAATAACATATTATTATATCATTAGCATCTGATACTATATTTGCTTGATGCTTATTATTTTTATATATAATATTAAAATCTAAATTCAAATTATTCAAATTTGGTAAATTAATATAGGTCATATAATTTTTTAATAGTTACTTTATTAACTAAGTATAAAAAAATACATTTATATATTTATTTACAAATATATAAATGTGTTGATGTAATATTTTGCTTCTAAAATTTATTAGTTTATGTTTTTTTTTTAAGCTTTCTTAGTTTGTGTTTTTTGTAATTTCTTTTCTTCTGCCTTTTTAGATTTTTCAGCTTCTTTTGCTGCCTTCTTTTCTTGTGCTGCTTTTAATTTTTCCTCTTCTTTTGCTTTCTTTTTTTCTTCTGCAAGTTTAAGTTTTTCATCTACAGATAACTTAATTTTATTGGTTGCTTTACTTTGTTTTTGCTCTTGTTGTTGTTCTAATTGTTCTTCTAATAATTGTTCTAAATCTTGTGTTTCTTTAATATATTGCGCAGCCAATTTTTGAGATTTTTCATCTATTTTTTCTTTTTCCTTAACTTCAAATTCTTCATCTATTTTTTTAAACTCACCAATAACCTCCTCTTGTAATTCTTTTTCTTTTAACTCTTGCTTTTTAGATACTAATTCATCTGGTTCATATTCAACGTTTCTAATCTTTTTAAATATAAAGTAATTATTTAAAAACGAAATTTGTTTTTCTTCATCACTTAATTGTGCTGAATTTCCTAATTTTTTTAATAAATAATTATTACTTGTCACTTCGCTATTCATAAAATTATATAATTGCTCAAAGTTTCCCATTGACCCTGGCAAATTTAATTGCTTATATTCGGTTTCATTTAATAAAACAAATCCATTATTTTCCATAATTCTTACTAAGTATTTATAATTAACCAAATATTCTTGAAAAGTTTTATTAATTGTTTCTTGGTAAACATTAATAGCATAACCCAAACTAGACTCATCATCCTTAAATTCCTTAGCTTCATATTTTTTTGTTAATTCCCATATTTTTTTCTGATTTTTAAATAAACTAATGGATTCATTAATGTTTAAAGAATTTAACATATTAAATATTTTGCTCCCATCATAACAAGTTCCAATAAAATATCCTTCTAAAGTGGTGCACTCTTTTATATTTTTAATAAATTCGTTTAAAACATTTTCACTTTCAAACATATAATGCATGGCAAATTGTATAGAACTAATATTGAATCCGTTTTTAACAATACCATAATTATTGTATACACCTTTACCTAATAAGACTTCATTTTTTGTCCCTTCGCCAAAAAGAGCTTTAATTATTTGTCTTGATTTGTCATCATATAATGCCGAACCATCTTTAATATTATGACTACTATTACCGTGTAAGAATAATGCTTTAGGAATAACAGCATAACGTTGAGCATAATTTAAATAGCGAGCACATACACCATCCAATCTATTTTCAATATTATCTTTGCTTAAATCTAAACCTAATACAAAATTAAGATTTGCTGAAATCCATTTAGGCAAATCACCTCCTTTACCAACAGCATAATCTATTAGCGAATATCCTGATTTGGATACTTTATTTATCAACATACTTTTAACATATAAATTATGAAAATCACGCAAAGCTTGTGTTTCGGATGTTTTGGAAATTTTATTATAATATACATCATCGTCATTATTAATAGTTACTCCATTTCCAGTCATTAATATTGATTCACTTATTGGATTATGAATAGATTGCCAATTTGAGTTTGCCGTATGATAAGCATTACCAAAGTTTTTAACTCCTGAACGCAATTCTGAAGTTTTATCAGAACGAACTCGTAATGGTTCCCATCTCCAAAATTCTGGATTATTACTATTATAAGCAAATTCTACAATAGTATTATCTTCAATTTCATCACCTTCTAGCGTATAAATCTTAAGATTATTTGCTTCATCTAATTTTCCCATAATATTACATAATCCAGCATTAACATCATTTGGATTTGTTGGATAAAAGCGACAAGGTTTATAACTATTAATATAAGATTCTTTAGTATCCCGCTTAACGTTATTGTTAATAATATCATTATACGGATTAATATAACCATGTTTTTTTTCATCAAAACCCACATTCAATATTAAAGTGTAATAATTCTTAACTTGATTATATGAAGTTAAATCTTCACCTTCATTATTTAAGGTTCCAATATAATTTCCGCCTAATTCGTTTTTTTTAAACTTAATTAAGAAATCAATAGTATTATAGCGCGGAGGTTTCCATTTAAATGACTCATTCCAAGTTGTTTTATAATTTGGCGCGGCAATTCCTGTCTTTGAACTACATACACCTGTATTTGCTGGTGTAAAAATTAATCCATCTGTATTATATTCGTATAATCCCTCATTAATATTATTTAAAATTCTAGCACAACCATTAAATATATGAGCGCCGTAAAATTTTTTTACAGTAATTTTAATATGTATTTCTTTACTATTTGTAATTGATTTCAAGTCAAGACTTTTTATTACGCTATTTAAAATTATAAGTCGATAGTTAATATTTTCCTCTTTTTTGCTTTTATCTGTTTTGCTTTCTTCTCTTTCTTCTTTTTCTTCTTTTTCTTTTTCTTTGCTTGTTTCTTGTGTGGTCTGTTCTTCAATTGTCAAATTTATGAAAGGTAAACCCGTTACATTTTTTCCATTAAAATAATATATATCAAAACAAGCAAATGTATTTATGTATTCGCCCTTTTTATTATGTAAAATATGCTCACCATCTATAATAGTATTAAATAATTCTTTTTTCTCGCTATAACATCCAGTAAATTGTATATTCATAGTTGTAGAAATAAAGTATAATTTTCCTTGTGGTGATATATATAGCAATTTTCTAGTTCCATCTGCTTTATCTGTGACAGTATAATTGTTTCTAATATTTGGAATAGAATTATTTGTATCATTTATTTCTGTTTCAGGTAAAATATTTACCATTTGTAATGTTGTTGATGATGGACCAATAAAATCTTTTATATTTGGTAGCATCATAGCTTTATAATCTGGACCTTTTGCCAATTTTAAATATTGTTGTATAGCAAAATCCATCTCATTTAGAGTTATGGGATAATTTGTTTCTTGTAACCCTATTAAAATATATTTAATAACTTTGCGCAAATTTGTATATAAAAATTCCGCATTTGAAAATGTTTTGTTGGCAATAATAAGTTCGTTATTAAATTCTATTTCTATTTCAAAATTTTCTAATGAATTAAAGACCTCCGAATCTTTAATATTAAATTGCTCAATAAATTTACCATATTGTGATTTAGAAGTTTTAACAATACTACAATGAATTAAAAATGGTAAATGTGGATGTCTATATTCATAGCGTTTAATATACCTAAATATTTTTTTAAATGAATTCCATTTGCTATGTAGTTCTTCAATAGCATTATGATTTCTAGAATAATTTTGCTCTGTTTGATAACATACGCGAAAGTTATAATCATCAAAATCTAATGGAAATAATTGTGTGTCATTATTTTTAAAGTATTCTTTTTCTACAAATTTAATATTATTTTCATCTAAAATTCCAGACAAATTATTTAATTTACAATAGCTTTGAATATTTGGTAGCCCATTTATTTGCGTTCTAATATTGGATAGATTACTAGCATTCATTATTTTCAAGAAATAATTTTCATTAATTAATTTAAAATCATAATTCAACAAACTCTTTATAACATTGTAAAAATCTACTTTGTTAATATTTTTAATTTTCTTTGTTCCAAAGCGAATCTCAAATTCAGGATATACATTTTCAGAAAAGCGCGTGTAACTTGACAAATATATTTCAATGTATTTTAAAAATTTATTGCTTAATTCTTCTTTCTGAGTTTCTTTGGTCATTTCTTTGGTCGTTCCTTTGGGTAATTGACTTTTACTCATAATTAATATATGTTATTATTTATTATTTATTATTTATTACAATGTAATAAATAATAAATTTCAATTTTGTTTAAAAATATAATGATAAAAAATATAATGATAAAAAATATAATGATAAAAAATATAATGATAAAAAATATAATGATAAAAAATATAATGATAAAAAATATAATGATAAAAAATATAATGATAAAAAATATAATAACATTACTTTAATGAATTCAAATTAGTTTTTGTATTATATTTTCATATAATTCTTGCTTTTTCTTTTTTTTAGCATGTTCATCATATATATTAATGCTTAACTTTTCAGCAATTGAAACTAAGTCATCTAATTTATAATTACTAAATGCTTTTAGTGGTTTTTCAATATTTTCAATAGTATAATAAGATTTCAATATTTTTTGAAGTTCTTCTTCTGTTATGCTGTTATTTACTAATTCTATATCAAAATTATTAAATTGCGAACTCATTTTTACATTCGTTATTTTTAACAATTTATAATTTTGTAAATTGATAACTTTTTCGTCACTATTTGTACATAAAACACAATATGTATTATTGTCGCGAATTACTATAACATTTATTAAATACAATACACATAACGCATGAAAAGTTTTGAAACTGATTTTTTCATTATTAGTAAGGTCATCTTCGACTGCGCTTTTTTGTATTTTAAAATCTTTTAAAATGTTTTTTTGATTTTTTAATTTTTCAACACTAGCAATTTTAAACTCTTTCATAATTTTAAACGAGTTAATATGTTCTAAATCAGTGTCATTTAAATTATTAATAATTTTATAAAATATCCAAAATAATTTGTCAGCAAAATTCTTATGATTATTAATTTTAAATGGTTCATTATATTTGCTGTATTTTTTTGAATAATTTATTTGAACTCGATTTCTTGGAATGCCTACATTAACAACTATATTTTGCTTTTTACTAATATTGGGATTATTAATATTAGGAGTGGTAATAGTATTTTCATATGTGCTATTACTTTCATTTGTGCTATTACTTTCATTTGTAGTATTAGTAATAGTATCATAGTTTTTAATAAATGTTAAATTTTTTGAACTATTATTAGTAGTTTTAAGGTCATATAACATATATTGCTTAAGTTGATTTAAATCAACATTTGTTAATAATTCTTGTTTATTTAAACATAGCATTTTTAATTACTAATATTAGTAGTAATATCTTTATTATCTTTAAAATAAATTGTTTGCAAATTTCTTTTCAATTTTTCATCTTTATTTATATCACTTTCTTGTTTTTTAATAAAATCAATATAATTACATATATCTTTGTAAACCATGGCAGATATTTTATTTAAATTAACAAAAATACCATTACTATTTTCATTTAAATATACATTATTTGTTTTTAAAATTTTAGCAATTTCTATATGATGACTGTTTTCTAAAGATTCAATTGTTTTACATAATTTAATCAAATCGTTAGAATCTATATTATTATCAGAGTCAATAATATTATTTTTACACATTATAGTTTTATCTTCTTTATCATCATTGTCTTCTTTATCTTCTTTATCTTCTTTATCTTCATTGTCTTCTTTATCTTCATTGTCTTCATTGTCTTCATTGTCTTCATTATCTTCATTGTCTTCGTTGTCTTCTTTGTTATTTATTTCCATAATAGTAAGTAGTAGTAATAAAAAAAATACCTTTAAATAAATTTTATATAAATTAATTGGCAACTTAGTTATAATTTATAATGGCCTCATGTGTTGATTTTTTCATTTTAATTTTTAATTTTTTTTCACCTTTTTGTCCGCCAGTTTTTTTCAAACTTTCATCTGTATCTATTGTTTCTAATTCATTTTTTAATGTGCTATAGTTATTAATACTTATTAATTCAGCAATTATACTAATAAATTTATCGTTTAATTCATAGCGTTGACCTAATATGCGAACTTGAATAATATCATTTTCTTTTATATGTGAGAAAGATTCATTATTGTAATGATGATCGCGCGCTATAAAAATAACATATGGACTATGTTCATCGTCTACTATTAATTCAGCACGAACTCCTACTTTTGTTATAGATTTTGCTATACAATGAATTATTGTTGATTCAACAGGATTTGTTATTAAACACTCAAAAACACATTCAAATAATATTTTATTGTCAAACAATTCGCCACTAGAATATGTTAATAATTTAACACTATTATTTTTAACATATCCTTCCTTAATACACTTACCTTCGTTTAATTTTTTTATTTTTGTTTCTAATATGTCAAATAATTCTGAATTAACTTCATCATATTTTAATACTGTTTTTTGTGTTAATAATGAACGAATATAAACGTGTGAATTGTCTAATGTAGTTTTATTAAACGATGATTTTTTATTTTGTATTTTAGACATTTAGATTATATATATTATTAATTTAATCTTTAAAATTATTTCAATTATATAATAAAATATTTTATTTTATTTTATTATATTTTATTGTATTTTTATTATTGTTATTATTTTTATTATTTTTATTATTGTATTAAATTATTAATTTGTGCCTCAGAGAGATTAAAAAACCAACGTTTATTTTCTACTTTTTTTAAATCATACAATCTAAAATATATTTCTTGTGCCGCACAGAAATTTTTTTGATTTAATTTTTCACCTTTTTCTACTTTTTTTCCTTTTAATTTTTCAATTATGTCATCACTCACCCCAAGAGCAACAAAAATTTTCTCACTATTAAGTTTTCCTGCTTGAGCACATATTGCGCCTTTATTTGAACCTGTTTTTACTTTAAAATCTGTTGCCAATTCTTTTGTTATTTTTTTATCTCTTGATAAAAATCCTAATGGAATTCCTATTTGTGAAGTAGGTTTTTTTTTTGATAATATTATATTATCAAAATCATTATAATCTTCCGATTGAGCAATGTTTAGTGTTACATTTGAAGCCTCTAAATTTGTATTAATTAAAATATATAACGTATAATCTCTAAATTCACTTTTATTAGGTATATATAATGCTTTTAATTTACCATTATTTGCTTCTAAAATTGTAGAACTATAATAACTTAATAAATCTTTTTCAAAATCAGTTAGTTCATTATAACCATTGTTTAATAAATAAATAACTAATAAAACACTTTTATTAAAATCTAAATCATCCAATAATATATTTATTGCTAAACTATGTACTTCACTAGCTCCTATTACTTTCTCCTCTTTTAATATATCCATCATTTTACCATAATAAATATATTTGTTATCTTTTAATAAATATTCGCTTTTTTCTGGTGTATATTCGGTTATTATATAATTATAATTGCGTTGTAATTCAACAATAAAAGCTTTAACATTTGCCATATTTTCCTCACTTAATTTATCCTGTAAAGTTTTTTGACTTAATACTATTTTTTGACTTAGCATCGCGTTTGGTGTTTTTTTTATAGTTTTTGTGGTTGCTTTAGCATCCTCTGTTTCTTTTGTAGCTTCTGTGACTTCTGTTGCTTTTGTTGTTTCTGTTTCTTTAGTAGTTTCTTTGCTAAATATATTAAAATCTTCAGGAACAGCAAATTTCAAGGCATTAGGTTTTAATAGTATACCACTTGATCTCTCAAAAAGAGTTGCATCTGTATTTAAGTTTATTGGTTGAAAAATATATAAATCGTCTATATCATTTAATACATTAGTAATATGTATTAATTTTCCTTGCGTGTTGTATTTATCAGTAATAAAAATATTTTCGTTATTAACCAATTCATTTAACGCATTATCAATATGTGGCAACGGATATTTTTTAAATGTTTGAACGTAGTTGATTATATCTCCTTTTGTTCTAAAATAATATTCCTTATATAAATCTCTCAAATGTTTAATAATAACTTCATTATTAGTTTTCAAAAATGATTCATCATAAGAAAATAGATTTATTTTGTTTTCTTCATTTCCATATTTTTGAGTATATTCTTCTAAAGATGGTTGGCATGTATATTGGCAGTTATCCATATAATCACATAATGGACTATTTACCTTATCTCCAATAGCATACTCAATCGATTTAGAATTAGAGAGATTTATTTGTAATTTTTTATTTAAATATTTTTCATCGAATTTTTGTTGCTCATAATTTAAATAACAATCAATGCTATGTTCTTTTAAAACACGAGTAATGTTTCCTATTACTTTAGCTTTTTCCTCTGCTTTTCTATAAATTAATAAGTCAACCGCCTCATTGTTATTGCTTAACAATGTGCCATGCATAAATATTTGAACGTTGCGTTTATTTAATGGTAAATCTTTATGACTACATGTTCTAATAGCGCGCCCAATAATTTGCTCTACTCTGTTAATATTATACCAAGGTTCTAAAACATGTATTTGTCTAATATACTTAAAATCTAAACCTTCACTGCCAGCTGCCGATAAAAGAATTACTTTCACATTTTCACCATCAACATTATTAGAATCCGTACAAGCTTTTAAATCGCCTACTATGTCCGGAGAAATATTACTATTTCCACTTATAATCACATATTTAGCACCTCTAAAGCGTGCTCCTTGCTGTTGTAATACTTCTGATTTTTTTTTGTAAGTATTTACATCTAATTCCTCGCTTGGTGGATTAGCAAAGAGAGATTTATTATTTCCATAACGTGTAAATCCTTTTGCTTCTAATGCAAGTGCTATTGGTATTAATCCTGAATCTATAAATTGTGAATATACTATTACTGGACCTTGAGAACCTAATAGTGAATCGATGACTGCTTTAATTTTAAAACTATATTTTCCAATTACATCATAATCAAACATATTAATTGGCATATTTTTAAAAAAATCGCTCTTAAAATTATAATTAAATCTAGATTTAGGTGCTTGTGTTTCTTGATAAGTCATAATATTATTAATTGCTGATTTGCCAACAATAGTTTTTATGTCAGCAAGCGCATTTATTTCTTCAATATTTATATTTTGTACTACTTCTACTATATTATTATTATAGTAAGTCATTTTTTCATTAAAATAATTTTCTAATTTGTTATTAGGAAAAACAATATTTAAACATTCTAATGGTTTTTGTAATAATGTATATCCAAAAGACTCCATAGCATTTAGCTTTTCTTCATCAAATTTAGATATATTATTTTTTAAAATAATATTATATACAAATTCTTGATAAGGTGATATATTTACATCATTTACATATATATCAAAGAAAGTTAACGCTTCATTCAAAGGATTAGCATTTATTTTAAATTCTGGATATTTTTTATTTAAAATACTGTTATTTTCGGAAAAATCTTTAGGTAAAATTCTAAAAGGAAAACTTAATGGATTATCGCCTTTAATATAACTTATGTAACCATTTATTTTTCTTTTAAATAGTTCCAAACCTACTTGTGTGCCATCGCTATTTACTATAAAACTTCCATCATTAGAAAATACGTCTTTTAATTCTACTATTGAGCGTCTATCATTTAAATTTAATATATTGATTAAAAAAATTATTTCTTTATAATCATTAAACATAGGTGTTGCCGACATAAACAGCAACTTTAAATTATTTACATTTTTAACTAATTTCATTAACTCATTTGATACTAATTTATTACTATTATCTTTAGATTGACGTATGTTATGTATTTCATCAATTATTATTAATCTATTATTAAAAAATTTTTGTAATTTGTTTTTTATTAATAATAGTTTTTTTTTTGAATCCATAGTACTTAAAGATTGATTTGAAATATTTGATTTCTTTATTATTAAATTGGCAAATTGTGTATATCCTATAAATAAATAATAATTATTTATTATATTTTTAACTATTTTTATTACTTTTTCGCGTGATAAATTTTTTTGTATCATATTAATTTCGTCTAATATATTTTGCCCAGCACAATTACTAATAGTCCATAGTCCACCCTTTTCTTCTAATTTTCGTTCATCAAATAATTGTAAATAAAAATTTTCTTGAACGTTAGGTGAAGCCACTATTATTATTCGTTCATTATAACCCATAAATTTTAAATATTTTCTTGTTTCTTCGGCAACACCAATTGCTGAGCATGTTTTTCCAGTTCCTAATCCATGATATAGTAGTATACCATTATATGGAGTATACATAGAAAGGAAATTTTTTATGAATTTTTGATGTGGTGCTAATTCAAAATCTTTATTGCAAATTTCATTACTTTGTTTTTCAAAATCAAAAGTTTCGTCTATGTTTAATAGCAATTTATTTTCTTCAAATTCTTGTTTATTTGCTATTTTAATACTTAAAAATTCGTCGTCTAAATGTGGATATAAGTATTTGTAATTTGTATTATTTGATTCATTTAACTCTTTTGCGTTCAATAATTCAACAGCATTGTTAAAATATTTATAATCTGTTATTGTATTTAAATTTTTTTCTAACGTTTCTAATTTATTTTTGTCTAGTTTGCTATTATCATTTATATTTTCTCTAAATAGTGATACTAATTCTTCATTATTTTTTTTCTTAGATTTATCTTCTTTAATGTCTGGATTTACTTGTGGTTTTATGAATGGTTGCTGTCCTGACTCTTCTTGTTCTTCTTCTTCTGGTTCTTCTTGTTCTTCTGGTTCTTCTTCTTCTTCTGTCTCTTCTTGTTCTTCTGGTTCTTCTGGTTCTTCTTCTGGTTCTTCTTCTGGTTCTTCTTCTTGTTCTTCTTCTTCTTCTGGTTCTTCCCCTTCATCACTTAAAGAGTCTGAAATATTAACAATGTCTCCTTCATTTAATTCATATTTATTAACATTACTCATAGTTATATATTAAATATATAGTTTATAACTTTTTAATAATTTATTTAAATAATCTATTATTTTTTTTTTTTCATAATTATATTCTCTAATATAATTATTTACATCATCTATTGATATCCATTTTATTTCAGTAATTTCATATATTTGATAATCATTTTTAGGTTGATTATTATCAACAATAATACCAACAAAATATTTATGCTTATATGATTTATAATTAGAACCACTAAAAATTTCTTCATATGGAACAATATTATTAATTAGTATAATATCATTTTTACTATAACCTGTTTCCTCTTCAAATTCTCTCAGTCCACATATAATATCTTTTTCTTGATAATTTCGTCGTCCTTTTGGAAATCCCCATTCAGGTTCTTCATAATTTTTATCACATAAGTCAATTAAAGATTTTAAATCATAACTTTCTAAAATATTAGAAAACCCCTGTTTTAAATTTGTAAATTTAATTTTTGAGGTTCTTTCTTCATTTTTATAAGAATTATTTGTATTATAATTCCATAAATATTGCCATATTGTATCAAAATCATTATTTAATAAATAATTTCTCTCATTATTAGTCATATTATTTAATAAATTTTTTATATAATTTTTATCTTCAATAGAATATTTTCCACGCATAAAATCAACAAATGATAATGTGTCTTTACGCTTAATAATCAATAGTTCAATAGAATTTTCATATTTATTTAGCGAGGCATCATATTTCTTTACTATTCTAATAGGAATAATACCTATACTAGTAATAGGTACTTTACATTGATGAAATAAATGCCCTAATTTTCCACAATTATTACAAAAATATTGTTTTTTTATATTCATTGTTAAAATAACTAATAATAATGTTTTTATATAATTTACTAAATTCAAATAAGTTAATTCAAATAAGTTAATTCAAATAAGTAAACACTAAGAAAATTTAATATAATAAAATTTTATATATATTAAAATTTTATTATGAATAACACAGACCATATATTTAATCCTATTATATGGGGTCCTCATTATTGGTTTGTGCTATATACTATTGCTTTATCTTATCCAATACATATTAATGAATGTACGAAAAAAAAATATTATGACTTTGTAACAAACCTGCCCTTATTTTTGCCGGTTTCCGATATTGGAGGTGTTTTTAGTAAATTTTTAGATGCGTATCCTGTCACGCCGTATTTAGACTCGCGAGAATCGTTTTCAAAGTGGGTCCATTTTATACACAATAAAATAAATAGCTATTTAGGTAAACCTGAATTAACATATTATGATGCTTTAAATAAATATTATGAACATTATAAATTAAAAGAAATAAAAAAAAACGATGAACGGAAAAATAAGGAAAAATATATTTTTGGTGCTCTAATAATTATTATTATTTTAGTAATAATATATTTCTATATATATATATAAAAAATGGGTTCAAAATTTAAATTTTGGAAAAAGAAAGATAAAGACAAAGATAATAGTGATTTTTTAAGATTAGTATTACTAATTATTATAGTATTAATTATAGTATATTTTTTTTGGAAAATGGATAAAAATAAAAGAAGATAAAAAGAAGATAAATATAACAAAAATATTATTTTTATTATATTTATATATGAAATAATACTATGAAACTAGAATTAATAATTATTTTAATAACTATTTTTGTATTAGCAAATACATATTTTGAAGGAAAATTAATTAATAAACTCAAACACTATGAAAAATATTACAAAATGATATTTTTTGCTTTTATTGGGTTATGTCTATATTTATTTATTAAAAAAAACCCAGGGAACTACAAAGAAATTGTAACGCAAGCCAATAGTTATATAAAATATTTACCTATTGATAGAAATACTGCCAGTTTTATAACCCCTATTATTGATTTAACATCTAAATCAATAACAAATGAACTAAATAATAATTATAATTTTTCTAGTCCTGTTAATAATCAACTATCACAAAATCTATTAACTTCAATAAATAATAATCAAAATTATTTATCAAAACAACAACAGAAAATATTATCTTCAGGAAATATATCAACAAAAAGAAGCGTGAGTGAAACAAAAAAAAAATATGTAGCTGCCTCGCAAAATTGGCATTGTAAACATTGTCAAAAACAATTACCAGCGTGGTTTGAAGTAGATCATGTAAAAAAATTAGAATATGGAGGTTCAAATAATATTGACAATTTAGAAGCACTATGTAGAGATTGCCATGGAAAAAAAACTGCTTTTGAAAATCTATAAATATTGGGTTTATAAATAAATAATATACTTATAATGTAATATATTATTTATGGCTAGTGCTAGTGAAATAATAACTCAAATCGGTAAAATATCTAGTAATTATTTACAGGCAAAAAAAAAGGATGCACTTGATGCTTATGATAATAGAAAACAAAAGTATTATATTCATATAATTGTAGCAATATTGGTATTGCTACTGGGTCTATTTTATTATTTAAATGACAATCAAAATATTTTCAATATAAAAAATTCTGTATATGAAATTTTTATGTGGCTATTTTTAATAGCATTTTGTATACACACTTTTAGATATTATGTTATAAAACATAATACTCAAAACTATCAAAATTTTACACCTGAATACGATTTTATTACTATGTATAAATATATTGGATTACTATTTTTAATAATATTATTTCCAGTATTAACAATTAATTTTATATTATATTTACACAAAACCAATAATGATATTTTTAATGTTACACAAACCATATTAGGAGTATTGATAGTTATTGTTATTTTTGCAATAATAGCAAAAATATTTTCTATAAAATCAAGCTCCATAAAAAAACCGGAGGATAGTTCTGCTGAGAAAGCATCACAAAATCCTTTACAAAGTATAATAACACTACTAATAGACATAATATTTTTTATTCCTTGTTTACTAATTATATTAGTAGATGAAATAAATAAAGATATAAGATTGACACCATCTTCTATATATTTATTATTTTTCATATTATTAATTTTAGTAACATTAATATTTTTATTGCCTATAGTATTTAAATATTTAGCAAAACTTAATAAAAATGATGTTTTATCTGGAGAAGGTCCTTTTTATTTAAATGAAAAGAAAACTTTAGGAAAATATCAAAATTTAGACAAAAATGTTGCTGCCAACGTTGCTATTCCAAAGTTTGGAACCCTCAATCTTGAAAATGCGCCTTTAGCCAATAATATGAATAATATATTGTCAAATTTTAAAACGACCTTCACTAGTAGTCCTAGTACTACTCCTACTAACCCTGAAAATAATTCAAATGAAAATACTTCAAATGAAGAGATTATAAGAAATCACTATTATAATGGTAAAAATAATATTTCCGATAATACTAAAGGGTACGATTTTAAACTATTTAAAAATGACTTGAATGGGCAATATAATATAGGAGCAAACTATTATAATTCTTTAAAAATCAATGGCAAATTTCCTTATAATTATACTTATAGTATAAGTTTTTATATTTATATAAATCCACAACCTACCAATACATCTATAGCTTATAATAAAGATACCGAATTATTTAATTATGGATGTAAACCAGTTATATATTATAATGGAAACTCTAGAAAAATTATTATTAAATCTAGAACAATAAATAATAAATTAGATCAACTAGATACTATATATGAAATGACGAATGTAAAGCATCAAAAATGGTTATATTTTGTTATTAATTATGAAAATAATAATATAGATGTCTTTATTGATGGTAAATTAGTAGGTGCTAAAAATAATATTACGCCTTATTTTATAGGAGATAGCGTAACTATTGGTGAAGATGATGGTATATATGGAAGTATTAAAGAAATATTCTATTTTGATAAAATAAAAACTCCCGACTCTATACAATTTTTATATAGTTTAACTAAGAATAATAACTTAATTTAGAAAAAATTACAAAAATTAAAACAAATTTAAAACATTATAATATTTTTATATATTAATATTTTAAAATGAGTGTTATAAATATAATTATTTTAGTAATTCTTGCTTTAGTATTATTTTGGGGATTAAAGAACTTAATTTTTAAAACAAATATAATTTATGATAAAATGTGTGTAGCATCAAAAGCAGTGACAACAACAGACGCAACATTATCTAGTACTAATATTATAGTTGCGGATGATATTCCTGAGACTACTTCATCCAATTTTACATTGAGTGTTTGGTTTTATATAGATAATTGGGGAAATAATATTGGAAATGAGAAAAATATATTATATTTAGCCACACTTGCTAATCCAACAACAGTTCCAAACATAAAATCAAATTTATCTGGTATTAGTAAAAAAGTTTCTATAGCTACACCAATTAATCCAACATATAAAAATATTAACATAGCATTAGATGAATATGAAAATAATTTATTTATAGATATAGAATGTTTTGGTCTATCCAATGAAACAATTTTTACTAGATATAAAATACCTAATATACCAGTTCAAAAATGGAATAATTTAACAATAAGTGTTGATGTTCGAACATTAGATGTATATTTAGATGGTAAATTAAGAAATTCATTTATCTTGCATGGATTATATAAAAATTATTATAGAAATAGTCCAGCTGTAAAAAAAAATATGTATTTAGGAAATATGTCTAATACTAATCCGGGATTTGAAGGTTTTATAACTCGTATTCGCTATGAAGGTGACTCATGTAATCCACAAGATGCTTATAATATTTATAAAGAAGGAATAAATGCATCTTTAGCCAGTTCATTATTCAATAAATATAGCTTAAAAGTAAGCTTTTTAGAATATAATAAGGAACAAGGATCTTTTCAAATTTAAATAAAATTATAATAAAATATAATAAAATTATAATAAAATATATTATATTATATTATTTATATTAATTATATATAAATAATATGAATTCTAATGGAGGAGTATTAGGAAATATTAATAAATATTTTAACGCAATGATACCATATGATACACAGAAGAAACTCGGAGATTTTAGTGGATTTTTATCCTCAAATACTATGATTGCTAGAGGAACTTTCTTGTTAGGAGTATTAATTTTTTTTTCAATATTATTTTATATTGGAAGTAAAGTAGTACATTATTTCCTATCTCCATCTGAAACACCATATATAATAAGTGGAATGAAAGATGCTACTGAGGCATTAACTATTGTTCAAAATACAGGACGAAAAAATTCGATTCCAATTTTAAGAAGTAACAATCAATATGGCGGTGTAGAATTTACATACTCGTTTTGGATATATGTTAATGATATAAACTATAATGAAACAATAGATTTTAAGCATGTTTTTAATAAAGGTTCCTCTCCAAATTCAGTGCGCGATTCAGAAAATAAAGGTATATTTGGACCAAACAATTGTCCCGGTGTTTATTTATATAATGGTAAGAAAAATGTAAATACAAACTTATTAGATAGCTACCCTCTTTTAGGAATGTTAGTAACATTAAATGTTTTTCATGACAATGACGGTAATAATGGAAGAAAACCATATTATGATGATATATATGTAGACGCAATACCAATTAAAAAATGGGTAAGTGTTATTATACGAGTTACATCACAAAATATTTGTGATATATATATAAATGGAAATTTAGCAAAACGTCATAAATTATCTAATATAGTTAAGCAAAATTATGATGACTTATATGTAAATTATAATGGTGGATTTTCTGGTAATTTATCAGATTTGAAATATTATAATTATGCTGTTGGAACTTTAGAAATTGATTCACTAAATACTAAAGGACCAAATCTTCAAATTAAGAAAGATAGCAATATTGAAAAATCATCAAAAGGTCAATATTTGGCCACACAATGGTATTTTAATGATACAGATGTAATGACAGCAACATAAATACATAGATTCGTAGATTTTTAAATTCATATGAAAATATGAATTTAAAAATAACATATAATTTAAATATTCATAGTTATAAATATATTATAACTATGACTTCTATTACTAATGACAGAAACAACTATATTATTTTAACAAATAACATTATTGATTCAAGTAATGTTGGAAGTCTCTTATATATAAAAACAAATGTTACTGATTTAAGTAGTAATAGAACTGATGCTAGTTGGCAAAATATTTTACAAACTTTAAGCCCTATTACTTATAAAAATAGAATAATAGTAAGTGGAAAAATTAATAATACGAGTTGTTGCTTAATTACTCAAAATAATATAAAAAATAATATGAAGTTTATTTTTGATTCATCCACTAATAAAAATGGTAAAATTTTATTTGTAAAAAATTTAGATAGCAGTGATAATTCATATAATTACTTATTTAATGATTTAAGTAATACATTTTTCGAAAAGACTATTTATTCTAATATAAATAATTCTTTAACTACAAATATTAATGACACTTATAATCGTTATATACATCATTTAAATTATTATTTTAGTAATTCTGATATGTATCAAATAAATATTCGTGACTATCTATATAAATATAGAAATTATAGAACATCAAGTGATGTCCCTGTAATTATTCCTAGTAATTATACTTCTATAAACTATACTATTACAGATGTAAGTAATGATTTTTATTTTAATAATACAACAATAGATAGTTCTAGTATTATAAATTTTAAATTATCTAATTTTAATACGCTATTAATTGATAATAGTGGTGGCACTAGTTTTATAAATGATACTAGTTTTACTATATTACAAAAAAATACTTCTTATTCTATATTTCGCAATATATTATCTTATAATAAACTCACATTAGATTATAAGCATGTAAATTATTATGATTTTAGTTTAGGTAACGCAACTAATTCGTTTTTTACATCTAGTTTAAATAATACTATGAATATTATTAAAACTTTTCTAATTAAAACCAATAACTTTCAAATAATAAAAAATATAAAAAATAATAGCAAAATTATTTTTGGATTAAAAAATGTATATCTTTATAATGTAAAAGTATTAGATTATAGTAGTAACTTATATACTAAATCTATAACATTTAATAATCAACCTAATAAAACATTAAAACAAGATTTTTCAAATACTATGTTTTTAGGACTTGGTGATCGCTTGACAGGAATTACACAAAATGATATTTATAATCATATAAAGTTTTCTACCAATTCTAATAATAAATCAATCATTAAGTTTCAAAAAAATATAAATACACTGAAAATAACAAGTAATTCAAACTACGAGCTTCTTATACCAAATCTTAGCAAGTATTATTTACTAGATATTTGTTTGAATTATGCTAAAAATAGCACTAGTCATAATATAAACAACACAATAAACTATAACATAGTATTATATAATAATATTGTCTCTCAAGTAGGTAAAATTTTTGATATAAATATAAAAAGTTATTTTGATGCTTCGACAAATAACATTTATAAAAATAGTTTCAACAACTTAGCAAAAGTAAATAATATAAGTGGTGACATATATTCTATAAATAATGCGCTAGTAAATTCTGCAATAAATGTAGAATTTAAAAATATTACAACAAGTGATCCAAGTAATATAAAAATTAATAATTTAAAAGATTTAATAAGAGAGGATGAAATAACTTTATTATCAAGAAATTCTGATTTGCTTTTGTATGATTTAAGATTCAATTATAGTGCTATGTTCTATGTATTCAATAATTTAAATATACATTTATCACCTGATTCTATAAACTTAAAACGCTATTTAGATTTAGATATATTAAACTTTTATAGCCTAACGTTTGCTAATTTTGTTAAAACAACCAGTGCCAGTGATTTTACCAATGTAGATTGTATTTATATTTGGCATGATCCTATTAATGACCCAGATGAAAATTTTAGATATCCCAATAATAATATAGAAATTAAAAGAGATGGTGAAATTGATACATTAACAAAAGCAATTGAACAATATCGTGGAACTGGAGCACGCACATCAAGAACAAATGCTGTTTTTATCGCAGCAAAAAATGGCAGTAACTTATCGAGAAAAATGATTCAAGGTTTGGTTGGATTAAATAATGTTCCAAAATTATTATCTATTGAACCATATGATCCTAATTTTACAACGGGTAGAGGGTTTATTAATCAATATCAAATAAATGATGCTTGTATTACTAGTAATTGTGATAAAATTGCCGTTAAACAAAACTCTATAAAGCATGACTCGGTTAAAAATAAAACACTTAACATATCAAATACATTAAGGAAACAAAATTTTGCTAATATAGTTAAATCAAATAGACGAAATAAATTATCACAAGAATGTATAAATAACAATACAGCTACAAATAATGTAGTAACACTAAATACTGTAATAAATGATCCAAATTGTAATAATACAATAAAATATACTCCTTTTATGTTGTTTCAAAAAGGTAAAGGAAAATATTTATAAAAGTATATACTATAAAATATATATATATTATGATAATATAGGTCGCTGATTATTTTCATAGACCATAGGATAAGGCATTATAATAGTTTGCTGTCTCTCAAAAAAATCTTTCAATTCTAGATTTATAATATTTGGAATAACAGGTTCACAAGGAGTTTCTAAATTAGTTGAACCAATACCTAACAATTGTGATTCAATATCAATTGAATTGCGTGCCAAGGCATCCCTAGATATATGACTTGGCATATATCCGAGCGAAGGAATACACTCACTAATAGGTCTTCCTGATGATGAATGTAAATATAAATTTTCACGAAGTAATTTTTCCGTGTTAGATTTTTCTAAATTATAATTCAACTGAGTATTTTTATTTCTTGTTGAAGTCATATTATTATATAATCTACTTTATTATTTTAAATTTTTATAATTTGAAATAATAAATTCACAAAATACAAAATTCACAAAATACAAAATTCACAAAATACAAAATACAAAATATGAGAGAAAATAAAACTAAATGGCGAAAATGTAATAAAGGGTTTATATTCCTCATAATACACTTATGGTTATAAAAATATATAATATATAAAATTATTTATTAGCATAATTAAAATATGTAAAAAGTGTAAATTTGGGAAAAATAAATTTCAGAATTTTTTTGAAAAATGGACATTTATAAATGTCCAATTTTATAATTTTTAAGCCTTTTATAAAAATAAAAAATTGTGCTTTCAAAAAACAGATTTACACCTTTATGATCTAATAACCTAAATTTTATTATTAAAAACTCAGAGCATAAATTTTTACAAAAATTATATTTTTATGAAAAAATATTTAGGGGTTTTTTTATATATCCTATAATGGTATATAATGGATACACAAATTTTACCCCAAAAACCCCAAAATTTTTGTTGCTCAAATTGTCAGTTCATAACGTCTAATAAAAAAGATTATATTAGACATTTGTCAACCCAAAAGCACAAAAATAGGGAAAATGATACAAATATGATACAAAAAAACCCCAAAAAACCCCAAACGCAATACGAGTGCGCAATTTGTAAAAAAACATATAAATACCCATCAGGATTATATAGACATAAAAAAAAATGTTTGGATTATGAAAATAATGACAGTTTGAATTATCAATTATCATTATCAAAAGAATTAATATTGGATGTAGTAAAACAACAGCAAAACCAAATACAAGAATTAACAAATACAATAAAAGAATTAATTCCTAAAGTGGGAAATAATATTACAACAACAAATCAAAAATTTAATATTCAAGTTTTTTTGAATGAAAAATGCAAAGACGCAATAAATATGAGTGATTTTATTAAATCAATAGAAGTTAGTTTACAACAATTAGATTATACAAAACATAATGGACTAGTAAATGGACTAAGTAATGTAATTATAGAAAATATGAATAAATTGGGACTTTATCAACGACCTATTCATTGCACAGACTTAAAACGCGAGTCATTATATATAAAAGATGATGATAATTGGGAAAAAGATGTTAATAAAGAAAAAATTAAAAGAGTAATAAAAAATATATCAACAAAGCAATTTTATGCACTAAGTAAGTGGACGAAGGAAAATCCTGATTTTCAAAATAATGAAAATAAACAAAATTATTATACACACACATTAGTAGCAATAGCAAATAATAAACAACATAATGATGATAAAATAATAAAAAAACTATGCACAAGTAGTTATATTAAAGAATAATATTTTCACGGAGAAATATTTATTATGTATTAGCATAATAAATATTTCTATTTTGTAAAATAATTTATCAGCAGTAATAACTATAGTATTATAAAATACAAAAAACCCTTAAAAACTTATTCTATTATAATATCTTTTAATTCATTGAAAAACTTTTTGGTGATGTCTATTTCCTTTTTAAGCTTTTTATCTATTATATAGTGACATAAACATTTATGAAAAATATCAAAATATTCATAACTAAATAACATTTGAAATAATGCTGAATTGTTATTTTCTATAAAAAAAGAAATACTTGAATTTTTATATTTTTCTTTTAATGCTAATAAAATAATATCAATTTCGTAATAATTTTGTAAAAAATAATAAATTTTCTCAATATGATTGGAAACAATAGTATCATCGTATTTACTAATATTTAATGCTTGTAGTATTTGTGTTTGATAGCATAAATTTTGATAATATTCTTCCTCCATACTTTTATAAGTACATAAAAATTCACTATTATAGTTTATGTTTTCAATGTTATTATAATAATCATTTAAAGAATTAATAGTTGACGACATTAAATATATAAAATAGTTAATTTATATTTAATATAATTATTAGTATATTATATAATTTAATATTGTTTATTTTTCTTGATTACGGGCAAATTCACGTGCACTCATGCCTCCTCTTTGCCAACCCTTCATAGCATCATCTTCAATAATATAAGCACTATTTGTAACACTTTCTTTAATGGAATCAATTAATGGATAATTTTTGTATTCCAAAAAGGATTGTTCCATAGTATTATTGATTGTTTTTTTATTTAAGTCAAATTGTCCTGTTTTTAATTGAAATTCCATATCACAATCTCCTAAACCTTTTCCTAAATAAGGAACAGTTAAAAATGGTCTTGTTACTAATGTTAATTTACATGCAGGACGCGAAATATGAGTATATTTCAAATCATTGTTTGCTTCAATTTCGCAACCTTTAATGCCGCCTTCGTGAGAACCTTTATAAAAAACATATGGTTGCGTTAAAGCAAAATCTTGCGCTTTACTCATTGGGCAAGAAGGATAATAATTCTCTAAATTGTAGTTGGCATTATTTACATTTTGAATATTGCGTTGATCAATTGCTGGAGAATCATTGCCTATTCTAGACATAGAATCAAAAATATATGGATAAGCAATAGTTGAAGTCATTTATAATAATTTAATATATTATTTTTTTGCTATATTAAATTATATTTAAATTCTATTAAAAATTTTATTTAATAAAACTTATAAACCTCTATTTTCAAAAGAATTTTTTAAACACATTTCTACATCACCATCTTTACACGAAGCCATATTTCCATAACAAAATCTAGCAAATTCTTTTTGATTATTAGGAACTCGAGTATTTGCTGTTGTATAAAATTGTCTCATAGATTGTTCAAATTCAAAATTATCTGCTTGATTATTGAATAAATTTTTTTTGATATTTTCATTGTTTTCAAAATTATTAGCTATAAACTCTTTTGTTTCTTCATTAATACTATTTTTAACAGCACTATTATATGAGGGTGCCGCTTCAAGTCTATTTGGATTATCTTGTATTTCAGGCAATAATGTATTCATTATTGGATTTGATGAAGTTGGATTTGTAAAATTATGTTTCACTTTTTCATACATTTCTTCATTGCTAAATGTTTCTTTTACATTGTTTAAATTAGCATTTTTATTTAATATATAATATGTAAATAGTAGAATTAATAATGCAATTATTCCAGTAATTAAAATTTTTATATTATTTAAAAATAGAAACCCCATTAAAGTTAATAAAATAACTAATCTTGTTATAGCATTAATTTTTTGCTCTCGTGTCATATTTTCCATTGGCCATAATTGTGTAATAGCATTTTTATCAACTAAAATAATAGGATTAGTTAACCAAAGTGTATTGCTTGTAACATTTTCATTTTCATTTTCATTTTCATTTTCATTTTCATTTTCAATATTATTTATATCATTATCTTTATTAGTATTAATATTCTTTACATCGTTTACTTCAACACTTCTTCTTCCTATATAAGGTTCATTATTAACCATAATTTATTATATTATATTATAATAAGTTTATAATATAATTTAATAATTATTTCGTATAAATGTATTTCTAAATAATAAGTATGAATTAAATAAATAGTTACACTACTTTACACTACTTATTTTTCTTATTTACTTTTCGCTTATTATTAGATTTACGTTTAGAATTATCATCACCACACACAGCATTAGCATTGGCATCTCGTAGTCCTTGTTGTCCTTGTTTTTTAATAATATCATCAATAAAACTTGTATTATTTTTCATTTCTTCCATTAAAGATGAGAGATTAGAAGTCAAATCATCTAATTTAATATTATTAGAAGAAGGAGATTGAGATGTAGCAGAATCATAATTTTCTCTGTAACTCACATTAGTTTTAGTTGTTTCGCCCTTAGTTTCTGCTTTTTTTCTCATACGTTCTTTCATTTTAGACATTTTAACATTTTGTTCCATCATATTTTGAAAAGCAGTTGGATTAATTTTACCACCTTTTGGCATAAATTGATCTAAATTCATCGCTTTTAAAATATCATTAACATTTCCCATTCCAGGCATATTTTTCATATTTTTAAAAACATTGGTTGCTTCCTCTAAGAGTTCGCTTTCTTTTAACGAACCATCTTTCATTTTGGTATTTATTTTATTACTTATTTTATTAATAAGACCTAATAATTTGGTGGGATTTTTCATAAATCCTTTTAACACATCGTTTACATCTGTAATATTTTCTGTATCCAAATCCATGTCTTTAGTTGTTTCTTCGGCAATTTCTTTGGCGAGCGAACCTATTTTGCCATTTATTAATTTATTAATGTGTGAAAAAAGTTCTTCTTTATCTGGAATAGCATAATCATTATTATTAGTTCGTCCATTATTATCAGTTGGCTCATTAGTTTGTCCATTATTATTAGTTTGTCCGTTATTATTAGTTGGATCGTTAGTTTCACCAATATTATTAAACATTTCACTAAACATATTGAATGGATTGTTAGATATATCAAACATTTCGGCAAAATCAGGTTTATTATTTACACTATTAGTATCTGTTTCACTAGTAGTATCCGTATTTTCTTTAGATGAGAATATTTTTGATAGTTCTTCAATAGTGCTTTGTATTTTAGATGAAAATTTCTCACCATCAATAATTTTGAGTAATTCTAGTGAATTACCAAAAAATGAAATATCATCAATAGTAGTAATAATATTAAATAATATTAATTGTAAATATTTCCATAATGTTTGTTTTGTTTTCTCGCTTGTGTCATCATAATATAATTCAGAAAATTCAATATCTGGTAAAAACATTGTATTAATAGTTTGTGAATTTTCTTCACTAACTTTAATATTTGATTTATTCAAAAAAATATCCTCATTTTGATATAAAATATCAATACTTCTTATAGCAAATGTGCGTTTACAATATTCATATACATTATTAATAGATTTCAAAAAATCAACATTTAAAGATGTCAACTCTATGGAATTAACATATTCATCAGCGTTCATAGCATCTTTATAGTTTGGTAAACAATAATTTATGATATTTTGATAATCTTTATTATTTTGAATAGTTACTCCTATTTTATCTGTAAAACTATTATTTAAATCAATTATTAAATCCTTAAATATTTTGTAAAAGTCTATCAGTATAATAGCTTTATTACTATCTAATACTAATCCACTATTATTAATAGTACTCATTAATACTAAAAATAATAGTATTACTTTAAATAATAAAATTATTATAAATTATATTATAAATTATATTATAAATTATATTATAAATTATAAATTATATTATAAATTATAATATAAATTTATTTAAACTAGTCATAGTATTTAATTAGTCATAGTATTTCTTTGTTGTTCTAAATTTTTAATATTTACATCTCCAACTTTGTCTGGAACATAATCATCGGGAGGTGTTTCTATTTTGTCAGTATAATCAATAGTAGCATAACTATACAATTGTCTTAAACCTCCGCTTCCTTTTGCCGATAAATCATCACTATTTTGGTCTAAAAAACTAAAATTATCAGAAACTACTCCTGAAGACATTCCACCAAATCTAAATGCCGATGGTTCTCCATTAAAATTTGTAGCTTTTTGAACAACAACTTGTTCTATTGGTTTTAAATAATTGGTAATATTGTCACCATATAGAACTTTATAATTATCATTAATTAACATTAGTGCCGGAACAGCATTAATAGTATTTGGTAATAATATTTCTTGATTATTTTCTAAAATTACATATGTTGAGTTATTTTTTTGTATTCGTTTATCTATGCAAATATAATGAATATTATTTTTTATTCCTGATTTAGATAATATTATTAACAACTTTTTACAATTTTCACAAAAATTGCTATAATACAATATACAACTCATCTAAAAAGTTATATTATTAATTTTTAATAATAATTTTTAATATATAATTAAACTAATTATTTTAATTATTTAAAACAATAAAACAATTAAAATAAAAATTGAAAATATATAAGATGTATTTATATAATTATAAATATAAATGTCTACAAAAGCAAAAATTTCAAATGTTGAAGAACAAAATGGAACACTAAATTTTACTTTAAGTAATATTAATGTAAGTTATGCTAATGGATTGCGCAGAGTAATTTTATCAGAAATCCCGGTTATTGCCATTGAAAGTTATCCATATGAAAAAAATAATGTTAAAATTTTTACTAATAAATCACGTCTAAATAACGAATTAATTAAACAGCGCTTAAGTTGTATTCCTATTCATATTGATGCTTTACAAGATTTTCCATATGACGAATATGTTTTAGAAATAAATAAAAGTAATGATTCAAATGTTATTATTTATGTTACAAGCGAAGATTTTCAAATAAAAAATATTAAAACAGGTAAATATTTAACACGTGGAGAAGTTCTAAAGATTTTCCCTCCAGATCCAATGACAGGAGATTATATTGATTTACTTCGCCTAAGACCGAAAATTGATTCAAATATGGATAAAGAGCAATTACATTTAGAAGCCAAATTTACTATTAGCAATGCTAAAAATAGTGGAACATTTAATGTAGTAAGTACTTGTAGTTATGGAAATACCTTAGACCAAGTAAAAATTAAAGATGCTTGGGAATTAAAAGAAACAGAATTAAAACTAAAATATGGAAAAGAAGAAATTGAAATTATGAAAAAAGATTGGATGATTTTAGATGCCAAACGCCATTACGAAGAAGATAGTTTTGATTTTATTATTGAAACCATTGGTATTTATGATAATTTTAAACTAGTTGAAATTGCCACAAATTTACTAATTAAAAAATTATTTAATTCTTTAAAACTAATTAAAGAAAATATGGATTTTATTCAAGAAATTGAAGATACTATGGAAAATTCATATAGTATTAGATTAGAAAATGAAGATTATACTATTGGCAAAATTATTGAGTTCAATTTTTATGATAAATATTTTATTACTTCTAAAAATTTAAATTATGTTAGTTTCTTGAAGAAGCACCCTCACGACAATTTTAGTATTATTAAATTGTCTTATAAAAATCAGATTACAAAAGATGATATTTTGCTAAATTTTGAAGAATGTATTAATAGTTCTATTATGCTAATTAATTCTATTAAAGAATATTTTACTTCCAAATAAATAATGTTTTGTATTGTATAGTCAAAAAAAATTGATATTTTTTTTTAAGTTGCTATGAAAAGTCTAAAAGCAATAAAACAAGAGTTAATAAACAAAAGTCAATGAATTGCTATATTGGATTGGCAAAGCGCCTTATTAAGTCTTGCTTTCCACCAGTAATTCCGGTTCCACAATTGGAACCACTTGATGCTAAACTTATTATCAAACAAGAGGTGAAAGACAATAATACAAATAAAGCGTGCTTTACGTTGGGCGATGCACATGAACATCTATTTGAACCAATTTCATTTAAATCTATATCAGATGAAGAGGCGTGGGCAGCAACATTAGCATGGGCAGAAGCAAAGGCACAAGAACGGGAAGCAATAGCATTCAAGGCGGCATCTCAGACTGACACCGAGGAGTCTTACGATTCAGACGAGTCAGATGACTTTGCCGACATGGCATCATCGCCTCTATTTGCGATGGCGGGATTGATGAGGGTGGGGGCGGTGACTACATATGTGTATAATCTCGACGATGCTGCCGCTGCTGCGGCAATGTGGAGGGATGATGCTCAAGCTGACGCATATGAATATATTGCTGCTAAAAAAGCACTGGAAGCGCTAGATAAGCGGTTCCCATCTGTTGCGCAAAAATATACAGCAGCAACAATTATACAGGCGGCTGCACGCGGAATGTGCTGTCGTGTGTGGTTGAGGGGCACGCGGAGATTGTTCATTGAGAGGCGGAGATTGTTCCTTGAGACGCGGATATTGCTCCTTGATCTCCATGATGTGGAAGTTAATATTTATCTTGCCGCAACAATTATACAGGCAACAGCAAGAGGGCGAGCAGTGCGTGTCTGGAAAGCACAATTCATAGATAAATTAGCAATTGAATTGGTTCAAATTTATCGAATGCGGTATCTCAAGCGTGATAGTGCAGACTGGAGCTGGTGGTTCGATGCGTTAATACTCGAGAACGCGGCTTCCCCTAAATGTGCAATGGCTTGGATTAAACTAGCTGAGCAGCGTCGGTATGTCCACCACTTTTGACAGCTCCATCGCCTGTAAGTCTTGCTTATTGCCATAAACATTAATTAATCACAATGTGTATAATATTCATCGTTTTTTACATTACGCAACTGACTATAAGATGGGGGTTCGGCATGCTCATCATAATAAATATTAGAAATATCTAAAAATGGAACATGATTTGTATTATTTTTTTTGTCGTTATTATATTCTTTAAAACATTCTTTGCTATATTCACTATTACATTCATTATTACATTCTTTATTAAAAGAAAATAGGTCACATATATTTCCCATAATGTGCTATGTATATAATAAATATTTTGTTTTTAAAATATTTATTATAAATAATTTATTTTACAATTAAACTTTAAAATCTAATACTCAAATAGAACAATCCATTTCTTCTTTTTCTTCTTTAGAAGTTTCGCTAATAACACTTGTAGGACAAGTATTAGCACTAGTAACACTAGTATCATAATTCATTGCGCAACTTCCTTTGACTTGAGGACTCTTATAATTAATCAAAAACATTTGTTGTGCTGGATGTAGAGTATTTACATAATCAATTACAAATTTCTTATCAATAGATTTTTGGTTTGGTTTAAGTTCAGTCTTATATTTTTCGTGTAATTTATACATATGTGTTTTATATTCAAATTCATATTCTTTTAATGGTTTTTCTTTACGAACAAAACAACCAATATAATTCATAAATAAATTATTTGTATAATGATACATTGCCAATTTAAATTTATTAAAAATTACAGTGTGTTCCGGATAATATTGTAAAAATTCCCCCACTTTATTTTGTTGCTTTAAGGTTAAATAATTAAATTGTAGTTTTGGTTGATTTCCTCTAAGTTTACGTACTTCTTCATAACTCACATTTCTAATTTTACTACGTGTTCCGTCTTTACTATATAAAAAGCATCCTACACAATTATATCCAGCATTTCCAGAGGAATAATAATCTTTAATTTCTTGAAAATTTGTCACTGGATACTTATTAACAAATTTAACATTGCTATTAATAAATATATATGGCGGAGCATTTACTAATGATTGAATATCAATTTCATTAATAATAACATTATTTAAATTATCACTACTTAGCACATTATTAATAGGATGAATAATTTCATAAACTTTAACTAGAAAAATAATAGGTGTAATAATAGGAGTAACAATGCGATTAAATGGATGTTGTAATACAAAACTATAAACATATTTTTTATCTAAACAATTAAGATCTAAATTACAACTATTACATGCTTCAAAAAACATAGAACGAAATGTAAGATTATAATAATCTTTAAAATAATTGTTATTATCAAAATATTTATAGTTTTTAACATCATTAAAGAATACAATATTTGCACCAACACTAGAACGTGTAGCAACTTCCCAAACTTCTTTAATATTATCATAAAACACATTAATCATAGTTCCATCAATAAAATCTTCCACCCAACTATTTTCTGTATTATAGTTATTTACAAAAAGAGAATAATCTAATGATTTTTCCGGAGCAAAACACACGACTTTGTTATTTCTAATAATAACAGAACGATATTTAGAAACTTCTGAATACTTATCTTGTAGTCCAAGAATTAATAAATTTTTGAGTTTTTCCTTGTCATATCTAATAATCTTATATTCATTGTTATTGAAAGTATATTTTTTAATATTAAAATAATTGAATTCGTTATTTAACACATTTGTAACATTAAGATTAATTGAATTTGCAATAGTTACCATAGAAATTAATCTAAGATAATATTATTACATCATAAACAATCTTTAAATCTTTTAAATAAGTATATTAACGATTTTCTAATATTATTTAACTGGAAATAATATTAGAATTATATTAATTTCTATTATAAATATAAGATTGCTATGAATAAAATGGAAGAAGAATTACAAATAAAAAAATTAGAAGAAACACAAGAAGAAGAAACACAAGAAGAAGAAACACAAGAAGAGGAAGAAGAAACACAAGAAGAAGAAATACAAGAAAAATCACCTCTACCCCTAACAAACAACATTAATCTTCAATTGGGAGATATTATTCAATTTGATGCCCCTACTAATACTTCATTACATGACAAAATATATTTTATAAAATTTATTAACCAAGAAAAAATAGTATTAATAAATGCTGAAAAAACAATCACATTAAATATAACTCCATCAGGAAAACTAGAAGAAGAATCAATCGCAAACATATTATTGTTAAGTAGGCATAAAAGTCCAAGTTTTGTTGCGCAAAATAATTTAGAAATGAAAAAATACATATCTATTTATTTTGGAGAACCAATACCAAAGGTGTTAAATGGTATTATTACAAATATAGAAAATGATATGATAGAAATTACTACATTGCCAGAAAAAGAGTTATTATATATTGATTTTGCTTATTCTGGTATTCCAGAACAATTAAATATTGAAAAAATAATAGTTCGTGATAAATTAGATGAAACAAAATTACTTGTTTCTCAAGAAGACAAATTAAATTCATTAAACTCAAGTGACGACATTGAAGAAAGTTATTTAAATCAAAATGACAAACAAGAATTGGATTATGATTTAAAAGTCTATGATGCTAAATCTGATTTAGAAAGTATAATAATAGACACCATTGAACTAGGTGTAGAATTAGATGATTTAGAACACGAAGTAAATGTCTCGGAAGGAGAACAGCGCTATAGTTTAGATAAACAAACAAATGATTATTTAGATAAGTTAATTAATGCGTATTTGCCCGAGCAACGCACAGAAGAAGTGATTAATAAAATTCACAATGAAATTAATTATTATAGTCAATTGCGAAACCTATATTCGCATTTTGATGCCAATAACAATCCATCATTAATAGAAGACAGAGGTCAACATTATAAACATCTAAAAGAACAATTATTTAATTTAAATAAAAAATTGTATTACATATTACCTGTATTGTCTAATGTTCGCAATTTAATAATAAATGAAACAACTGATGCGGAGTATTTAGAAGACAATGACGCATATAATTATCAACATTTAGGTGAATTCATAGAAACATTAAATACTATTTCATTAAAATGGGCAAATAATAGTTCAAAAGAAAAAATAAACACTTATAAAGAGCACGTAAAATCTTTAATTAAATTGTTAGATAATTATTCTAATTATAGTGAGCAAAATATTAATGTAAATACACAAATAGAAATGGTGAATTCAATAGTAGATGATTTTTATAATTATAGTATAAATAAAGGAACATTATCAAAAAGTCGTTTTGTAATTGATGTATATAGCGAGGGATTAAATATGTTAGAAACATATTATGTAAATAATAAGAAATTCAATAAAATAAGTAAATTGGTTCCCAATGATTTTGTAAATATAATAGGTTTTATTACGTTGCCTTTGCCGTTATTTAATTTTTCTAAAATTAATAGTCCTTATACAAATATATGTGATAGGGCAAATTTAAATCTTAATTTTATAAATTATCATGAATTATTAAACAAAAATACTCTTTATAATAAATATGTTTTAGAAAATTCTAATAAGGATGCGTTTATAAATAGTCACGCAACTATTCATAATAATAGGTTATTACAAACTATTAATAATTTTAACATAGATGAGTCAATAGACCTTCCTTATTTGGAAAAAATGAATTATTTACTTGAATCTTTTATACCCACAAATAGTTCTTTTATTAAAGAATACATTGGCACATATACAGAAAACTCGTTGGAAAATCGCAAATACAATTTGTTAGAGTTTATATATGATTTACAACCAATGAATATAGATGTGTATAACTTACATGTAACGGATTATAAAGCTATAAAAAAAATAATTAATTCAAACATCGATTATTATAAGAAAAACTATAAATATGAAGAATCCAATTTTTCAAATTTTATAAGGACTATTAAAGATGCTGCGAAAACTAGTGAACGCGGAGCAAATATAAATTACTCCTTTAGTCTTTTAACAAAAGACTTAAAAGATGAATTGTTTAATTTTTATAAAATTACTGAAGAATACTTAAATAACAGTGAAGAATTGTATAGCTATATGGTGAAAATTGATAGTGCGGAATTTTTCATGCAAAGCATTAATAAAAATATTATGGATTTAATAGTAGGTAATTTACTTGAAAATTTTATAAAAGCATATGAAAAAGAAAAAGACAAAACAAAACTACAAGAACGAGAGAAGGATAAAACAAAAGCAGAGGACACACAAGTTTCGTCAAAAGATATATTAAAAGGAGAACTAGATAGTATGCAAAATACGTGCGAAAAATATGTGTTATCTAAGAAATATAATACACTACAATCGTTAGAAAATGATAATAATAAACTTATATATTTTGATTCAATATATGATACTACTTTTTATAGCATACTAAATGAATATAAAACGGAGAAAACAACTATGGATACCAAACAATTCACAGACTTTCTAGGTAATAAATTAATGACACTTATGAATTTGACTAAACCACGAGCATTTCGTGAAGCAAAAGCAATAATAGATGAAAAAAGAGAGGTTAGCGATGGCGACTATGCTATTTTAGTTGATAAAGGAAGTGCTAAAAATTATGTTTATATAAGAATTAACGATGTATGGACACTAGATCCTAAATTCGAAGATAATTTTTATATTGAATCCAACCAAATTTTTTGCGATTCAAATAAAGAGTGTATTTCAAAAGATGACAAATGTTTAACACTTGCTGATGCTCAAAAGGCAAATATTAATAAAGAAGTAGATGACATATTGAAAAATTTTGAAAGCAAATATGATTTAAGCATTGAAGATATTAAAGGTAAAATCAATACAAATTATGAAAATTCAAAGGCAAGAATTCAGGCAATTACTATTATAAATAAAACAAAACGAGAAACAATAAATAATTATTTAATAAGTTTAGAAGATGCTAATATTAGTGAAGAAAATAAAACAGCATCTCCATATATAAAGTTGAGAGATGGCATATTAAAAATGAAAGATATAGCATTTAAATATTCTACTATTAAAAAGTTTTGTATAAACTTTACACGTGAGGCAATTAAAGACGAGAATCAATATATGTTATATTGTATTAAAACAGGACAACCATTAATTCCATTATTTTTATTGAAATTGGCAAATGCTTTTATTAATAAGTTGGATTTTGTTAAAGAATTAGATTATATATGTGCCGAACAGGGAACACTAAGTGATGATAATAACCATTGGGTTGATAAATATAGTGGTTATATTATTAAATCAATTGAGTTCAATAATGACGAAGGTTATGATGAAAAAGGATATAAATTACAAACTCGAGCAGTTTTAGAAAACGAATATACTATTACTCCTGACGCACAAGTTACAGAATTAACTAAATCAAAATCTTCAAATCCAAATACTCAAATAGTATTAAATATAATAAAGGCAATATGTTTAATGATTGGTATTAATATATCACATAATCATGAACTAATTATAAATAATGTGCTAACTATTCAAACTTCGAGTATTCCAACAAAAAAACAATATGAGGAAATACTTTTAAAATCTACAAAAAAAGAAGGAAAAGTAAAAGCAATGCCGAGTTATGAAGAAACATATAATTCTTCATTATTGTTATTAACACTAACTTTCATAATATATGCTATTCAAATAAATATTCCATCTTTAATTTCTAAAAAAACATTCCCTGGATGTATTAAATCATTTAAAGGTTATCCTCTAGATGGAGAGCAAGATAAAACTACTATTGCCTACGTTGCGTGTATAGCAAATAAAATAAAAAGTTCAATTACGCCTTGGAATAGTATATTAAAAATGTCTGAGTCCACTATTATAAAAAAAATAGAAGCACTTATAGAACGTTATATTATAACAAGCAAAGAATTAGCAATCCATTTAAATAAAAAACGTGACTATTTGCTATCAACACAAGTAACTGATGATGCCATACCAGAATATTTATCCATAAACAATTGGCATACATTTAATCCGCCATTATATGACATTAAAATTTCATCTGAAAATATTAGCGCTATTGATGATGGTTTTAAAACTACATTATATGAAACATTCTCTCGTGGGGAAAAAAATAATATTAAAGAAACAATAGAGTCGAAGGCAATATTTTCAAGTTATTATATTATAGAAAAAATACAAAATATTGTCAAAAAAAATACTCCACTATTAAAAAACTCCAATGATAATCCATTTTTGGAAAATGCGTGCTGTAATTCAAGTAAAAATACTAGCGAATACTTTATGAGTGAAGATAGTTCAATTGAAACAACTAATAAACAAGCTATGTTTTATAATAATATATTAAACAGCATAGATTTATTGACTTATGCTCCTCAACTATATAACCAAGAAAATACAAAACAAAAAATAATTTCACAAACTACAAGTTTTAGCGAAGACTTAGTATATAAGGCATTTATATATTTTTGTAATTTTGCTAATTTATTACCAATTGATGAAGAATTAAAAGGATTATGCTTAGATAAACCGACTAACTTTGATAGTAATAAACAATTAAAAGAAATAATAGAATCTCTCAAAAATGAGGGGAAAATTTACAATTTTTCTTCTTTTGTAGAATTAATTCATATTATAAGTAAGAAAAATATAATACATATAGCAACCAATTATCCAATTATAAATAATATTGAACTAATGCGAATATTAATAGAAGCCTACACACAAAATAGTTATTATAAATTAGATGATGAACTTATAAGTAAATTAGAAAGTTTATTAGATGACTTTTCTATTGTAAGTAGTGAGAATTTAGAACTTCGCAATTTCAAAAATTACTTGGGAAAATCGCTTGTAGGACTAAAGCAAAATATATTACAAATATTAAGTAAACAATCTAATATTAGTAAAAGCGATTTTGCTAAATTCTCTCAAAATTTAGAATTAACTATTGATGTGGAAAATATTAAATTTTATCAAAATTATATTATGAATTTTTTATATGTTTTTCCATCAATTATGTTAAATAAAAATGTAAACTATGGGGCAATTCCAAAACATTGGAAATTATCAGATATTCATAATAAAGATATTTATAGCATAATACAAAAATATTATAATGCTATTAACAATTTTAACGCAAGACCTGAGTTAATAGTGGCTTTTAAAATAATTTCTAAAAAATGTAAAATATTGCTAGAATTAATGCCGGTATTTTTATATAATAAATTTCTTGTGAGTGATTATTCTTCGTCTAAAACATTAAAAATTAATAGTATATTTGACGAAAAAGTGGTGATGTTATTTTATAACTACATTTTTTATACTTTATATTATGAGTTATTAACTATTAGTGACTCTCCTGAGTTTTTATTAACGCTACAAGATTTACAAATAAATGATTATGAGAAAGATGAATTTTTGAAAAATAGTGTAAGTTATATACTCGAATATTCAAGTATAATGAATAATCATTATAATTTAATTAATAATGGTTATAAAAAAGTAAAGGACAAAATTAATATGGCAAAAGAAAAGGAAAAAGATTTAATTACCGATTTTCTCAAAAATCTCTCTGATGAAGAACGTGAAATTGAAAATATTTTGAAAAATAACAAATTAGAAAAATGGAACAAAGGCATGCAAAAGGGAATAACACAATATGTTAAAGAAAACTACGATGAAGAACGTGAAGCAATGGAAAAACAAGCAATAAAAGAGAAAAAATTACAGCAAAACAATAATGTTACGGCAATGAACAAAGAATTATATGATTTGGCTATGGATGAACAAACATTAAACGACGAGGCAATTGATGCCGAAGAATATAATATGAATAATATACCGGATGATGATGATTTTGATTATGAAAATGAGGAAGATGGCGATTACGCAAATGGTCCAAATGAAGACTATGATTAACAACTTAATCTAAAACATATCTTTTTGCTAGAAAATAATAATATATATAATTATATATTATGACTGACTTCTCGCCTTCTAATTTTTTGAGCGAGCTATATAAGGAACATTATTTAAAATATTTGGCTAGTAAAAATATTGATCCTAATAATGAATATACAAATAACTGGTGCTTTGAAGGAACAACACTTAGTTTTGTGCGAAATAAATTAGCGTTTGAAGGAGATAAAATTACTATAGAAAATAATTATAAAAAACATTATGAATTATTAAGATTAATAATATATAAATCTTGCAAATATTGGCGTGATAATGATACAAATTACATTGAGTTTATCCAAGATATTTTATGGATACTATTGGAACAAGAAGGTATTTCTCTAGCACATGTAGTGCCATATACTGATAGACTTTATTCACTATTATCAAAATCTCCACTGCGTTATATTTTTAATGATAAAACCGATAATGTTATTAAAATTTCTAATACCTCTGTTCATAAACTTTTAAAAGATATTAATAAACATATATGTAGAGTTATAGATGAACACAAATCTACAAAGACTACTACAACTTCAACACGTTCTACAATTTATAAACATAGAAGAGGTGGAAAAAAAACGAAAAAAAGAAAATCAAAAAAACACAAAAAATATAATAAATTCAAAAAATAAAATTTTTATTAAAATATTAAATACTTTAATAATAGTTTAATAATACTTTAATAATAATTTATAAAATAGTAATGGAACAAATTTTAAAAGAACCACTAACATTTATTGATTTATTTTGTGGAATTGGTGGGTTTCATCAAGCATTAAAAAAGTTAGGCGCAAAATGTATTTTAGCATGTGATATTGATAAAGATTGCCGTGAAGTATATTTGGATAATTATGGAATAAAACCTGTAGAAGACGTAAAAAAAATTAATCCAAATGAACTCCCAGATTTTGATATATTAACTGCTGGATTTCCTTGCCAAGCATTTAGTAATGGCGGTAAGAAAAAATGTTTTGAAGACTCAAGAGGTTTATTGTTTGATGAAATAATTAGAATTGCCAAAGAAAAAAAACCAAAATTTATGTTTTTAGAAAATGTAAAGCATATTTTAAAAGTAAGTAATGGTGAAGTAATTGACTATATTAAAGAAAAAATAGATTCAACTGGTTATAATTTAACACTTTTCCAATTATCGCCACATAATTATGGAATTCCCCAACAAAGAGAACGTGTTTATTTTGTATGTGTTCTTAAAACATTACAACCACCGTTAAATAGTAATTCAACTATTGTATTAAACCCTACTATTGATCCAAAGACTATTGATTTTAATAAGTTTATAAACAGCAACAATGTGCCTCCGAAATATTATATTAATTCTAGTATTTTGGAAATATTAGAAGCGTGGGATGAAATTATTAAACAAATGGAAGTAGGAGAAAAACTCTCTCCTACATTAATGATTAATGATGCTTTTGTAAATTATAGTGAAGAAGAGTTAAATTCGTTTCCAGCATGGAAGCGCGACACTATTAAGAAAAATCGTCCGTTGGTTCAAAAATACTATACTATTTTAGAACCTTGGTATAGTAAACATAAAACGTTATTAAAACAGCGCGAAATTTTTGGAAAATTAGAATGGCAAACAGGTCCAGTAAAAAAAAACGAAAGCATCTTTAATCACTTTATTCAAATTCGTCAATCTGGAATAAGAGTAAAAAAATGTGAGTATTTTCCAACATTAGTAGCAATATCGCAAATCCCTATTTATGGAAAAGAGAAGCGCTATATAACACCGCGTGAATGTGCGCGACTTCAATCATTTATGGAAGACTTTAAATTGGCTACTGATGATAAAAAAAGTTATAAACAATTAGGAAACAGTGTAAATGTAGAAAATGTATTTAATGTTGTTAGTTCAACATTGAGGCACTATGCTATGATTTAAATAGTATATATTATTATATATTATAATATATTATTATATATTATTATATATTATTATATATTATTATATACTATTTTATTTTTATTTTATAATATTTTATAATATTTTATAATATTATATATAATGTTTAGAACAAAAAAGTTAATAGGCAAAAAACATAAATCAAAAAGAATAATAAGAGGAGGCCATTCCAGACTAGGCGGCGCCACCATACATGAAGTCACCAATAATGAACCGGCGCAGATGTCTAGTAGAGAGCATATGGAACGTATTAGATACCTTCTTATTAATGAAACTAGTGATCGCGGAAGACTTGTCTTAACTGCTAGAAAGTTTATTAATATAATAATAGGAAGAATTAGTTCTAACAATGTCAATAATTTAATTGATGAGATGTTAGATAAAGCAATACAAACTAAGGATCTTATAGTACGGCTTCGTCCAGATGGAAATAGTGATTATACTTATGAAGACAGCAGCTTTGATACAAATATAAGTGAATTACGAACCTTATTGCTATCAGTATTTTCTGATAGATATACAACTATTTTTCCACCCAATATGCTTAAATTTTTTCATAAAAAATTATCTATCTATACTCAGCCACGTGGAGATGTTCCAGATTTTGGTAATATACCAGATGAAGAAGCATTAGATGATATGATACCAGAATTTGGCGGTAAATTATATAAAAAATTTAAAAAAACTAGAAGAACTAGAAGAACTAGAAGAAGTAGAAGAAGTAGAAAAACTAAATATTAGTCAATTTATAATATTTAATATTTTATATATTTTATATATTTATATATATTATTATATTAAAAACTATGCGTAAAACAAAAAAAAGAAACAACAAAGCAGGAAATAGATTTTTAGAAAGAAAAGTTCATATGGCCAGTATGTATAGTGGGGCGTACCGTGATGTAACAAATATGATATTAAGAGATTATGCAGCATCCAGAATCCAGAAAAGTAGACGAACTATGGTAAGTAAAAAAGATTTTGAAAATGAGTTTGAAACACGTGTTCCTGATTTTTATAATAATTTAATAAGATTTGTAATTGTTTTAAGAAGAACAAATCCAGATCCAACTACAGTAAGTGCTATAAAAGATGATATATTAAGAACAATACCTGATAGAACTGTAGCAGGTGTCTTACGTCTACCCAATCTTTATGAACAAATAAACTTATTAAGAAATTTATTAACTAATCACTTTCCGCCAATAAATGAAATAGAAAACGCAGAGTTAAAAGAACTTGTTAATTCAATTATACAATCAATGAATGATCCAATACATGCTCGTATAATGGTTCCATTATTACCATATAGACAAAACGCAGTGCTTGGACAAGGCAAAAAAAGAAGAACACGACGTGCTAAAAGAAGAAACTAAACCACCTATTATAAACTTAGGAAACATTTCACTTATTCTTTAATAGTAATAAATTTAGGATAGTTATAATAAGGGTATAATTTAATAAATTATTAAATTATTAAATTATTAAATTAATAAAATATATTACAGTATATAAAACTATGCGTAAAACAAAAAAAGTTGGCAAACAAAAAAAATTTGGTAAACAAAAACATAAATATAAATCAAAAAGACTTGGACGAGGCAAAGAATCTATGGTAACAGCACTTTTAGAAAAAAAGTTGAATGATGTCCATTTAAGAACATATGGTCGAGAATTTGTTGATCCTGGAAATCCATCACTTGTATCAAATATAACAAGAAATTTGACTAAAGCAAGTATGACACAACCAATAAAAGAAAATATAACTAGAGATCAAACATCCAAGTTACTTGCTAGTAAATTTAGGCAATTAACATCAGGTCAAAGTGCGGCTCAAAGTAGTAATATTGTAAATACTATAATGTCAAATATACCAAAACATTCTTATAAAAATACCACAACAAGAGCAATTATTTTAAGAAAAAATAAACAACTTTTAGCTGAAATTAGAAGAGATTTTTCTAATATGAAAGATCGTTCGCGATTAGTATCAACAGCTAAGTTTGCCACAAGCATAGTATCAGTAGAAGGAACTCGTAGGGGTTTCTATCCTTTATCTTATATTGAAGAAGACAAACTACCTGAACTTATAGAACGATTCAAATCATTCTTAGAAGAACAAAAAAAATTACGCGATCATCTTGATGAGCATCTTTATAATGTAGATGATATTTTCGAAGAAGAAAAATATGATGAACCTATAAGTAAGTTAAAAGAATTATTACAATCATTATTTTCTGATGATAAATGGGATCTTTATAAACCTGAAGTTCTTGTAATAGTAAGTGATATAACACCAGTTTTTGATTAAAATAATTAAAATAATTTAAAGAATAAAATTATTAATTACAATATGGGTAATATTTAATATTATAAATATAATATAATATTAAATATGTTAAGACAATTTGTTGTAACAAATATAAATTTAGTATCAATAATAGTATTTTTACTATTATTTGCTATTATACTAGTAACTAAACCAAATATAATGTTTGATAAAAATGGAAAACCACGAGAATTTGGTATTGGTTATAAAAATAAAACAATATTACCATTATGGTTAGCAGTAATTATTTTAGCAATAATTTCATATTTAACAATATTATGTTATATAAATTTTAAAAGATTTGTATTTTAAAAGATTAGTTAAGCACTAGATGGTGGATTGACACTTTGTTCTGCTGTAATATTTTCAAAATCTTTTTCAATTTGCGCTAATGATTTTTCACAAGTCATGCTTATTATTAAATTATAACTAATAGAACAAATTAATATTCCAGCTAATATGTACCATACTATTTTACCCACAAATTGTTTTATAACTAGTAATTGATATAATTTAAGTTTAGATGTTTCCAAGTTTTCATTATCAGTTTTTATAGCTTCTCCCATATTATTAAAAAAAGCAGTAAAATCAGTTACATTTATGCTTATTTGATTAACAAACTTTCCTCTATTACTATTTATATTAGCAATTGCTCTAACAAGTTCAGTATTTTCATTGGCTTCTTCAGTTGTTTTGAATATGCTTTCATAAATTTTTTCAACACCTAAAAGTCCAATAACACCATAACCAATAGTATTAGAAAATGGACTTGCCCATCCTGGAAATATTTTTAAAATAAAATATAATGAAACAAATATAATTACCCAAGGCAATAAAGTAATTAATGCTATATACCCCCATTGAAATTCCATTCCGCTTCCGCTACACATTGCTTTTAAAGTAACAATATTGATAAAATAAGAACCAAGTACTAAAAATAATAAATATACGGAATTGTTAATATTATTATCAATGGAAAAAGACGCATCTTGAATGGTTTTTGTTTGAAGAATGCTGTATACAATACCAAATATGAAGAATAATGTTATAATCATAAAATAAATTATTGCGCCACTTGGATTAGGTATATTTGCCATTGTATTATTATTATTGTTATTATAAATATAAATTATTTTATTATTTAAATTGTATTAAATTAGAGAATTTGTATTAAATTAGAGAATTTGTATTAAATTAGAGAATTTGTATTAAATTAGAGAATTTGTATTAAATTTAGTAAAATATGAAAATTATAAAACACAACTTATATTATTATAATAATACTTATGAACTTTAATATATTGGATTATACAAATTTTAAATCAAATAATTTAACAAATGAAAAAAATACATCTGAAAAACCAAAATTAGTAGACAATGGAGTTAAATATTTTTTTAAAGAAGTATTAAAAGGATGTCATAATTATAAACAAAATAATTATAACACTTTTTATAATATTTCTATGTTTTTATTATTTATACTAGTTTTAGTATCTACATTATATATTCGATACAAAGGTAATAAATCAAGTATAGAATATTATGAAAAAAGTATGAAAGACAAAGACTATATTATGTCTAAATTAATATATTATAATCGTCAAAATATTGACAATCAACAAAAAATAAGAAATAATATGATAACAAATTTACCAGATTATGGCAATCACGTTGAAGCTAATTTATTACATAAAACAATCTATTTCTCTTAAATGTTAAATTTATAATAAAAAATTCATAATAAAAAATTCATAATAAAAAATTTAAATATATTATTAAAATATAAGTTTGTTTATGACATCAATTCCATTAACTAATTATTATCAAGAATTAGAAGAATATTATAAATTAAAAAATAAATATATGTTACTAAAACAAAAAAAATTAAGCGAATTGTTAGGCGAATATGGTAAAGATTATGACCAAAAAAAACAAATATTGGCAAAATATAAACCAAAATGTGTGAATTGTAAACAAGATGGTGGAACAATTTTTACAGAAACGCCCGAATTATTGCGTGTAACTTGTGGTAATACTTCTAGTCCGTGTAAATTAGATATAGCAATACAACGAAAAAAATTTGCGCAAGTTACTGAAAAATTATTAACAACACACAAAGATTTAGAAAACTACAAAAAAAATATAATTACTACAAAATTAGATTTTCTTTTTAATTATATTGAAGAAGAAAAAGCAGTCGAATTATTTGAAACTTTGAAACAACAATTAAATAATAGTCAAGAAAGTTATAATAATTTAGTCAATTTATATAATTCAATAACACATAATGAAGAATTGAAACTATTAATACAGGAAAAAATACAAGACTTTGAAATTAATAAAAAACAATATAGTGATGCTGTAGAATTGTTTAAATCCTCAGGAGAAATAAGTTACTTAAAAACTGCTGTAGAAATACACAATAGCAAACTTTCAATATTAGGTAATGAATTAATGAAATTAAAATACAAATCGTCACATATTGAAAAAAATGAATATGATCAATTTATATTTTTTCAAAATAATTATAATTTAGAAGACTTAATAATAGAATTAAATGACAAAACTAAATCAACTAAATCATAAAAAGTATTATGTATAAAAAATGTATAATAAATTTATTATTATGTATAAAAAATTTATTATGTATAATAAAAAGTATTATGTTATATTAAGTATAACATAATGAGCAAATTTTTTACAACCATACAGCAAAAATTTATTAAGGCTACAAAATATATAAATGTTAGCATCTTTTTAATTACATTTTTACTAGGGTTAATATATATTTATTGTTTTGACTATAATAGAAAAGTAGAAGTAATTCCAACACCTTATAATATAGACAAAATAGAATATAAAGATGAGGCTGAAAATTGTTATGCTTATAAAATTAAAGATGTTAAATGTCCTAGTGATAAAAATAAAATAAAACTTTTACCCGTCTAAAGTAATATGAAATATTTACCTTCTACTTTTTTTATATTTTCTTTTTTTTGTATAGCGTTTTAATTTTCTTTGTGATAATTTTCTTTGTGTTTTACGTTTTTTATGTTTTTTTCTATATCCTCCGCCAAATTCCCTAGGTGGAACTTCACCAGTTTCATCATTGTCTTCATCGTCAGTATCTCTATCTCTTTCTCTCTCATCATCATCTCTCTCATCTCGTCTAACTCGCTCAGTATCATCTGAAGATCGTCTCGATTCTGTTATTTCATAACTACTTGTTGCTTCACGTCGAGAAGTATAACTAATAACGGGCATATGATCGGATGCTCGAATATTGTTTCCAGTTAGAGTTCGATAATCAATATTAGGAATACCTGAAGCAATAGTTGGATCGTATATTTGTGATACCAAAGCAATATTACTTCCTGTTCCGTCACCAATGAAAGCATAATTTGTAGCATCTACTATGTAATCATATTGACTTAAATTTGGATCCGTGGAGTTTAAAAGCGCTAGTAATAATGGATCTGTTGGTGGACCGCTTTTTTGCTGGTCTATTCCGGCCAATTTTAATGATGGAGGCGAATTAGTAATTCCAGAACGCGTTACGCTATTAAAATTTGAACAGCAACTTCTAGGCATAGAGTCAGAAAACAAGATTTGAATATTTACCAAACCACTACCAGCAACATTTAGACCTTGAGTTTTCATTAAGGTCATTAACTTACCAGTTCCGTCATTAAAATCACCAGAAAATATAATTCTACATTTATCTGGTGTCAACTCACTAATTTGTTGACCACTAAAAAATCTTAGTAATAAAGCCCCTGCTGCTTCATTTATTATTTGATACGTTATTGTTGCCCAAGTATCTAATTCAGCAGAATTTCCATTAGAATGATTTTCTAAAATAGATTTTGTATATGGTGGAGCTTTAAGTGCCGAAGGATTAGGTATATGACAATTAAAATGTAAAGTATAGCAATCATCTGATTCATTTCTAACAACTAATGTCATAGGGCGTCCATTATCTGGTGTTCCAACACCGTCTTTAAATATTTTATAAAAATTATTAGATCTGTATAATTGATGTTCTCCTAAATCAACAATGGCAACTTTTTGTGCGTTAAAATTGCCATATAATGGATTACTTGAAAACCACTCATTATTGTCTACTTTATCTCTAAAATTGGCTATTTTATCGCTAGGTATTATATATGCTAATCCAGTAGTATTTGCTTGAACACCGCAAGCTAAAATAGCTAAACTTTGCGAACTAAAATTTGTTCCCATAGTTGTTAAATAATGCTGAGTAAGATTCATTTCTTGTAATGCTGCTACGCAATAGTCTCTTGATCCATATTCAAGAAAAAAAGCTGCTATTATTTTACAAGACATTGAAAAAAGTGCTCCATAGTAATTTGTTATAAAGTCTTGTACTGTATCTTGATTATTCATTAAAGTCTTTAATTTCATTAAGCGTATATATATAGAAGTATTTTCACTTGCTGGGAAAGGAAATAAAGCTGCCATTGATAATACAAATGATGTATTATAAGAAAGGATAGCCATACTAGTAGGTAAACCCCCGCCTTTCATATTCCGCTTTTTAGATTGTCTTCTTTTCTTTCGAATACTTTTTGAAACAGACATTATATATATATTTTCTAAAGATAAAATATATTTTCTAAAGATAAAATATATTTTCTAAAGATAAAATATATTTTCTAAAGATAAAATATATTTTCTAAAGATAAAATATATTTTCTAAAGATTAAAAACATTATTAAAAAATTTTATTACTCACATATATTATATATAATATATTAACATGATTCAGAATATGTTAAAGAATTTATTACATACAAATATAGGAAAAATAATATTGTCTGTATTATTAGGGTTAGGTTTATCAACAATCTTTAGACAAGTATGTAATTCTAGAGATTGTTATAAATTTATTGGTCCAAAGCACAATGAACTACGAGACAAAATATTTGCTACTGATAGTGATAAAACAAAATGTTATACTTTAGTAGAAGAAAATATACCTTGTGGTTCAAGAAGTAAAACATTACAATATTCAACAAATTTCATGTAAAAATTAATAAATTAATAAATAAATAAATAAATAAATAAATAAATAAATAAATAAATTAATAAATAAATAAATTAATAAGATTTAATTAAATATAAATATTTGACAACTAATTATATAATATGACAATTATTAATAATATAGAAATTGATAATATTGAGTATACAATAAATTCTACAAAAATGGCAATTGCCAATAATAATCCTATAGAAGAAAAATTAAATGTAATTATTGTCATATCAAATCCCTGCTTATACGCAAAAAGATACATATTATTAAAAGAATTTGTTAAGCGAATAGAAGAAGAAGAAGAACATGTTAATTTATTTATTGTAGAACTTGTATATGGAGATCAAAAATTTATAATTACTAATAAAAACAACAAGAATCATTTACAATTAAAAACAGAAGTTCCATTATGGCATAAAGAAAATATGATAAATTTAGGAGTAAAACATTTGTTACCTAAAAATTATAAGGCATTTGCTTGGATAGATGCCGATGTTGAATTTGATAGTTCTACTTGGGCATTGGATACATTAAAAATTTTGAATGGACACAAAGACGTCGTTCAACTGTTTAGTCATTGTGTTGACATGGATCAAGAAAAAAATAATTTAAATATATTTAATAGTTTTGGTTATTGTTTTGAAAAACAAAAAAACTATACAACAAAAGGAACAGACTATTGGCATCCTGGTTATGCTTGGGCAATAACAAGAAAAGCATATGAAAAAATAAATGGACTTTATGATAAAGCAATATTAGGTTCAGGAGACAGTATAATTGCTATGTCTTTAATCAATAAATGTAGTTCAATAAATAATGTTAACTACCACAAAGATTATAATAATAGTATGTTACTATATCAAAAATTAGCATCAAAATTAAGATTGGGATATACACCTGGAATAATACGACATTATTATCATGGTTCTAAAATAAATCGTAGATATACAGAACGCTGGAAAATTTTAATGAAATTTAATTTTAGTCCATTAACACATATAACATATGATTCAAGTGGAATAATAATTCCATCAAACACTTTTTCCAAAGAATTCAAAGATGAAATTTTTAATTATTTTAAAGAACGTAAAGAAGACGAGTAATATGGCAAAATGTAATACTTAATATTATATATATATCATAAAAAATATATATATCATAAAAAATATATATATCATAAAAAATATATATATCATAAAAAATATATATTTAAACTATTTAAAACCATTATGTATATAAATAATATATATTATGGACACACAAGTAGAAACGTTTGCTTTTCAAGCTGAAATTAATCAGTTAATGTCTCTTATTATTAATACGTTTTATTCTAATAAAGACATTTTTCTTCGTGAATTAATTTCCAATTCTTCAGATGCATTAGATAAAATTAGGCATCATTCTCTTACAGATAAAAGTGTATTAGATACTAATAGTGACTTAACTATTAAAATTATTCCAGATAAAGTAAATAAAACATTAACAATTTTAGACACTGGAATTGGTATGACTAAGTCAGATATGATTACAAATCTTGGAACTATTGCTCAGTCGGGAACAAAGGGATTTATGGAGGCAATGAAAACACAAGGAGATATTAATATGATTGGTCAGTTTGGTGTTGGGTTTTACTCGGCATATTTAGTTGCGGAACGCGTTGTTGTTACATCTAAAAATAATGATGATGAGCAATATGTGTGGGAATCTAATGCTGGCGGTTCATTTACAATTAAAAAAGATGAAAGCGAAGAAAAACTTGGGCGAGGAACAAAAATTACATGCTTTCTAAAAGATGATCAGTTAGATTATTTAGAAGAACAACGTATTAAAGACTTAATCAAGAAACACTCTGAATTTATTAATTATCCAATTAGTCTTTATGTAGAAAAAAGTGTTTCAAAAGAAGAGGATGAAGAAGATGAAGATAAAACAGAAGAAAAAGATGAACCAAAAATTGAAGAAGTAGAAGAAATCGAAAACGAAGCAAAACAAACAAAGCAAGAAAATGAAAAACAAGGCAAAACTAAAAAAATGGTTACTCAATTAGTCCATGAATTTGAATTATTAAATAAGCAAAAACCTATTTGGTCAAGAAAATCAGAGGAAATTACTAGTGAAGAATATGCTTCGTTTTATAAATCATTAACAAATGATTGGGAACAACATCTTGCCGTTAAACATTTTTCTGTAGAAGGTCAACTTGAATTTACATCACTTTTATTTGTTCCAAAACGCGCACCTATGGATCTTTTTGAATCTAAATCAAAAAAAGAAGGAAATATTAAATTATACGTACGTCGTGTATTTATTACGGATAGTTGCGAAGATTTAATTCCAGACTGGTTAGGATTTGTTAAAGGAGTAGTAGATTCTGAGGATTTACCCCTTAATATTTCGCGCGAAATGTTACAGCAAAATAAAATTCTTAAAGTAATTAAAAAAAATATTGTTAAAAAATGTTTAGAATTATTTGCCGAGATTAAAGAAAATGAAGAAGATTTTCCAAAATTTTATGAGCAATTTAGCAAAAATATTAAACTAGGTATTCACGAAGATAGTTCAAATCGTGAAAAATTAGCCGACTTATTAATGTTTTATAGCACAAAATCAAATAAAAAAATGGTTTCATTTAAAGATTATATAAATGCTATGCCCGAATCACAAAAACATATTTATTATATTACTGGTGAATCGCAAAAATCTGTAGAACATTCTCCATTTATTGAAAAGTGTAAAAAGCGAAATTATGAAGTATTATTTATGACAGATCCAATTGATGAATATTGTGTTCAACAATTAAAAGAATTTGATGGCAAAACTCTTGTATGTGTGACAAAAGAAGGATTAAAATTTGATGAAAGTGAAGAAAATAAGAAACTATGGGAAGAACTTGTAGAAGAATTTAAACCACTTACAAACAAGGTTAAAAGTATTTTAGGAGATAAAGTTGAAAAAGTTGTATTGAGCGAACGTGTTGTTGATTCACCTTGTGTATTAGTAACTGGTGAATATGGGTGGTCAGCAAATATGGAAAGAATTATGAAAGCACAAGCACTACGTGACACTAATAATTCATATATGATGTCGAAAAAAATTATGGAAATTAACCCGCATCATAGTATTATTAAATCTCTTAAAGAGCGTATTAAATCAGCGGACAATGAACCAATGATTAGAGACCTTGTAAGTTTATTATACGAGTCGTCGCTAATTTCAAGTGGATTTAGTATTGAAGAACCGGGCACTTTTGTAAATCGTATTAATAATATGATTAAGCTTGGGCTTTCGCTTGATGAGGACGATGACAAGACTGTAGATGCTAAAGAAGATTGCAAAGAAGACGCTAAAGAAGATGAAGTAAAGAAGGAAGACGTAAATGCAAATGAAGACACTGAAACGCATATGGAAGAACTAGACTAGACTAGACTAGACTAGACTAGACTAGACTTTACTAAAGTAAATAAATAAAATTAAAATTATTATTTGTTTAACAATAATTTTAATTATTTTTTGTCTAAATTT
>Ga0208228_1000002_pt1 | contig 49626 bp, 46 predicted proteins | sample LakMenEpi25Jul11_FD_150730 | JGI IMG/M metagenome (GOLD analysis project Ga0208228, IMG submission 150730) | Freshwater microbial communities from Lake Mendota, WI - 25JUL2011 deep hole epilimnion (SPAdes) | ecosystem: Environmental > Aquatic > Freshwater > Lake > Epilimnion/Euphotic zone ...
TTTTTGTTTTTTTATTAGATTCTCTTTCTTTATGCAACGACCGGTTTTAGGGTTTAGTACTTTACCTTCAGGACACTCTTTTATTTCTGGTTTTTGTTTTTTTATTAGATTCTCTTTCTTTATGCAACGACCGGTTTTAGGGTTTAATACTTTACCTTCTGGACATGTTTTATCTACTTTGCTAATAGTTTTTTTTTCCAATTTATTTATAGTATTGATACTTACGCATCTATTTGTTAGAGGGTTGAGTACCTTACCTTCTGGACATATCTTTTCTTTTACTTTAGTGTCATTTACACTATTTTTATTAACATATATAATAGTTCTGTCACCTTTATTGAATGAAAAACACAAATCTTTTATATCTTTAACACTTTCTTCGGAGTGAATATCTAAACCACATTTTGGTAAATTTATACAAAAATCTTTATTTTTTTTAACATCCCAGTCATATTTCATTAATTCACACGGAACACTAATATTGTCAGATATTAGTTTACCATCCGCTGGTAATTTATCAACTACTTTATCATTTCTTAAATTATGATAAATAATTTTATTATCTATTACTTCTGATATCCACAATCTTTCTTTTTCAATATCCTCTTGAGTAAACTCATTTTGAAGATATAATTTATACATATTTGGATCAATAGTTTCGCGTACCCATCCATTATATACATATTTTTTGCCCTTACATTTAATTCCAGATATTGCGTGTCCTCCTCCTATTTTATCTTTATTCCAATTTCCTAATAATACCGAATCCTGTATAAAGTTCATATCTTTAATTCTAACTTTATCATCTAAAGTAACAATTTTATAAAATGGTGAATCTCCTGGAACTTTATAATGTTCTGGGGGATTATTTTTATATAAATTTACATTAAATATATTTATAATAATTATATCAGGGTTTTCAAATTTCTCCAATACCTTTTCTTTAGAAACATCTTTAACTTTTACTGCCATTTTAGAGTTAACATAACTTATATCCAAATTATTAAATTGAGAATAATATAATATATCGCCTTTTAGATCAAGGTATAATACTTTGGCGCCTAATAATTTATATACCTTTCTTATATATAATACCGGCGTATACCCACGTTTCATATATTTAGGATTAAAGGAGAATTTCTTTCTATTATATTTATAAAGTTCTCTTAATATATATTCTGGTCTTATTTTATCAAAATATGCATAGTCTTTATAAACTTCGCTAGTACGCAAATACTTATTTTCTAAAATATATTTCAAAGTTTTGAGAATAAGTATTTCCTCATTCCACATCTTTGATTTTTTTAGCAATAATTTGCGACTTTCTTCGCTATATAAAACTGCCATTAGAATACTATTAAACCAGCATGTAGGTCCGTATTGTTTCAAAGTTAAAATCCTTTTGCAGATAGATTTCATTGTACTTATCTAATATATATATATATCATAATTATTCAGTAAAAATGAGAAAAAATAATAAAAACATATGTGTACCCCATTATTTAATAATTTACAAAATTACTTCTTTATTTTTTACATCTTTATAGTTTTAGGGTCAATATTAAGAGCTCTTAGGATCCTTTTATAAAATTGTACATTGAAATTAACTACATTACAATTCTCATATTCTTTAATAATATTATCTTTGATACATAGTTTTTGCGCAAGTTCTTTTTGAGTAATATTGAGAGCTTTACGACCATCAATAATAGCTTGCGCGTGCTCTCGTGTAATTTTATTCAATTTAGGAATATCATCTTCAATTAAGCGAATATATTCTTTAAAACCTGGTTGATTCTGTGTATTATGTTGTTGTTTTTGTTCCTTCGTTTTATTTTTCAAAACTACAGGTTCCCAATCTTGAAAGTTAACAGAATTCATTTTATTATAATTAAATAAATTAAATCATATATCAATTTTTATAATAAAAATGTTCTAAAAATATTAAATAAATACAAAATTTGATTATTGTTGTAGTATGATAATTACAAGTATATAGACGCGCATAAGACAAACCTACACATCTAAAGACCAATTTATTAAAAGAAAATGTCTGTGACTTGCAAAAAAATCTTTGAATATAATGGAAATATTGTATCAATTGACCTTTCAAACATCAAGTTTTGCCCTGGACCTTGCAAATATACAATGGAAGAATCTGAAACGTCTGTTGATATGTCACAAAATTTCAATGGAAACATTAATAGTTTCAAACCTTATTCTGGTGGAAAATATACTAGATTCTGTTATCCTATAAATGACAAACAAATTCTAATTCTTAATAATTTGAGAATTTGCTCGTCGTGTCATCATAGGTATTTAGAATTTACAGAAGAGAATTATATTGAAGAACTTAAAAGTGACGCTAATACAATTATGAAAAAACTAGAAAAAAACATTAAATAAATAATATGTTTTATATAAAAATTGATTTTATTCAATATCATATCACATACTATAACATAATATGAATAGCGAAAATAGAAAGGTACTTTTTCAGCGTGCTGGAGAAATTATTATTGATAGATATAAAAATATAAAAGATATTCCAGAAAAATACTTATTATTTTATAAAAATTATATTCCACCTTCTGTAGGTGTAAAAAGAAAATTTGACGAAAGCAATTTATAATTAATAAAAGTTTTTATCTTTAATATTTTTAACTACATAATTTAAGTAAAAATCCTTATTTATTGAATGAGCAGAAATAGGTTTAAATTTACGTCCAAAAAAACAAGGACTTTTCAATAAATGTATAAGTTCTGCTTGTGTGATATGTATATAATTTTTTAATTCTTTATCAGTAACATATTTATAATCCATACCTTCCCAATTTGCAAATGTAGTTGCCAATTCTGGCGGAGAATTATAAGAAGTCGCTTTAATTTCTTCATAAAATGTTTCTTTATAAGTGTATGATAGATAAGTAATATAACATAATTCGTCTGCAGCATAAGCATTTTTAAACCATTTCATATATTCTTTATTATTTACTAACAATTCACTATGTTTTCTATTTAATATACACCATTGCGATGCTTTATTTAAATATTTAATATCAATATAATTCAATGCCTCTATACAATCTGGTAAACATTCTTCTGGATTCGCTATATGAAAATATGAATACCTCTCTTCTAAATTATCGTAAATGTAATCAAAAGGTTTTAATGGTATGCAAGAACCTGATAGAAATATAAAATGTGTGTTATTTTGATCTTTTAATGCCTCTGATAACATAAAATTTTGCGCTTTAACAATAGATATATCTGCATATTTCGTTGGAATATTTTTTTGTACTTTATATTCTTCAAAGAAATCTAAACGTTCGTCGTATTTATAATGTATATATATACTATATCTTCCCTTATCTATATTGCTAAAGAACATATGCCATAATTCTTCGTGATTTATAACATTATATATCAAAAATATAAAGGCAATTTTGCTCATTTTATATTTATATTTATATTTCAAAATATATTTATATAGGAACTTATTATAAAATATATCATTTATATTAAGTAATAAAAATGAGGGTGCTCTCGGGGAGACTTGAACTCCCAATCTTTGGCTCATAAGACCAACGCTTTAACCGATTAAGCTACGAGAGCATAATAAATATGAGAGCAATTGCTCTCATATTATATATAATATATCTAATTCTTATATCTTTTTCATTTACACTATGCACCCTTGAAGATTTAAAATGGCACAAAATATGATAATAAAAAAATAAAAAAATGACACATTATTTATTATATGTAAATATCATCATAATGGTTTACATTTATGTTCTCAAACTTCAACAGAACAAGTACTACGTTGGCAAAACAAATAATCCCCTGCTTCGTTTAGAAAATCACTTGAATACTCAAGGTTCAGAATGGACTAAGTTGTATAAACCAATTAGCATAGAAGCACTTATACCAGATTGCGATGACTATGATGAGGATAAATATACATGTATGTATATGGATAAATATGGCATAGATAATGTCAGAGGTGGTTCATATACTCAAGTAGTCTTAGATAAGACAGTAAGGGAACATCTTAGCAGAATGAGTAATGGGACAAATAATAGATGCTTTACTTGTGGTAAATCAGGTCATTTTGCGAAAGATTGTCATGAAAATGATAAAGAACAGCAAGTACCATTTGAAAATCTTTTGAAATCTCAACCCAAAATGATTAGAGAAGATTACAAAAAATATATAGAGTTATTGAATACATTACAATCATATAAGATAAATTTTGGTGATATTGTACTAAATACGAAAGATAAATATCATACACTCAAAGAGTTACTTGATGATGCTGATAATGTTCTGAATAATTTTGACGAAACAGAATTTAGCACACGCAGAGGGATGAATATTGATTTAGCAAAAAATGTTAAATCCTATGTACCAAAATTGAAGATTGAAACATATAATGCTTTATCAAAAATTCTTGCATCATTCAATCAGCATCTATATAATGAATTACAACAAAATAAATCCATATCTTGTATAATAAAAGAATGTTATGAAATGTTTGGTTATAAATATATAAATGTATAATTTCTTCATCAAATCAATCAATCAGATACATTACGCGATATATCCAAACATAATTTACCTTTCTAATAATTATTAGAAAGCCTTGAAGGCACAAAGTAATAAACTTGTATAAAAAATATTTTTTACATAACTTTGTGCCATTTTAAATCTTCAAGGGTGTAAATAGTATTTCTAATAACGATGATATATAATTTTACTAAAAAATTGATTCCTTATATAAAAATTATTTAATAAATACATTGTAATATGATCAAACAAAGATCTATTATTGAATATGAACTACTTGATTTAAATATAATTCAAGAAGAAAAAAATATAATTCAAAGTCAAATAAATGTTAATAAATTAAAAGGCACAAACATTATTTTTGAAAATCAGGAAATATGCGGAAAAGAAGTTAGAAATATATTTAATAATAAAGCAATCGTTAATAGTTTAGTATATGGGCTCACACAAGCAGGTAAAACAGGATGTATGACATCACTGATCCAATATTTTACATTGTCTAATAATATTCCAATCGATAATATCTATATTATCACTGGCTTATCAAGTGTTGAATGGAAGAAAGACACAAAAAATAGAATGCCCAACTGTATTAATGCTCGAGTATTTCATAGAGGAAATATAAAAAATTTTATTCTTGATATACAGGGAAAAAAGAACTGTTTGATTATTATGGATGAAATACAAATAGCATGTGAAGATAATCAAACAATAAATAAAGCATTTACAAAATGTAAATTTTACGATTTAGATTTTCTTTTAGAGAATGATATAAAAATTATTCAATTTTCTGCTACGCCTGACGGAAATATAAATGATATCATAGATTGGAATCATCATTCTGCTATAGTTAAACTAGTCCCTGGACAAGGCTATTACGGACCCAAACAAGCAATGGAACAAGGACGTATTGAACAATTCAAAGATCTAACCAACCTAGATAATGTAAAGGAACTTAAAAATAATATTGAAAAATTTGTAAATCCTAGATATCACTTAATTAGAGTGCCAGCTAAAAGAGAAAAAAAGGATAAGACAGCAAACAATCAATTAATAGTTATATCCAATTTTAAAAAAGTTTTTGGAGAAAATTATGAATATAATGAAAAATATCTTGAAGTAAAAAAAGAAGATATCAATTGTATTCTAAAAAAAAACCCTGATAAAAGTACATTCATATTCTATTGTGAAATTTTACGATGTGCAAAAACACAGTGTAAAAAATATATAGGTGTTTCATATGAAAGGTATTCTATAGATCCTTGCGATTCTACTATAATTCAAGGATCATTTGGAAGATTAAATGGTTATGATGATAATGGCGATAGTATATGTTATACTAATATACCATCTATAGAAAATTATATTAAATTATGGGATAATGATATGAAGTTTAAAAAAGGAATTGTTTGGAATACAAAAACAACAACATATAATAAACAAGATGATATTACATATAATAATAAAGGAACATTTAATAGTGTTAAACATATTGATCAATTAAAAGATAATTCTATCGAGTCTAATCAAAAACCTATTGTAAAACCATCAATTAAGATATTCAGTAGTTTAGATGAAGTGCAAAACTTTTTCAAAGATAAAAACAATAAATATCTTGGAAATGGTCCAAACAAAAAAAATATTGATGAAAATGGATTTTATAAATGTAGAACACAATTTGATAAAGTAGAAAAGGTTAGACCAAAAGAATACTTTCAAAAATGTGAGAAAGAAAATAATTGGGGGTTTAATAAGGATGATCCAAAAAATCTACATAGAACTTATTCGTGTTATTCTGATATCACTGATCCAAAAACAGTAGAATGGTGGCTTGTATATTATGAAAAATAGACTAAAATATGGTGTTATTTATTAATTATTTTTACACTTTACAATCCTTCCTTATCGGATTATTATTACACATTTGAGCATTTTAAATTTTCAAGCGTGTAAAAGGTTTCTTGTAATATTATTATTTTCTAAAATTAATTTGAAAAATCTTTTAGAACTATCAATTAAATACTATTACACCAACCAAAGAGAAAAATGGGACAAGACTATTACAAAAATATAATAATTTTGTTATTAATCTCTTCTATTGATATAAATGATCGCATTAAAGCGACTAACTACAATTTGACGGTTCTGTTAAAACGGTTTGTAGTTTTTGTAAATCAACTCCTCTATTATTTATCTTATTTCATAACTTTTTCTTATATTTGTTTCCAACGGATATACATATAATTCGCAAAGATTTAAATATATTACTTTAAAATTGATAACAATTAACTTCATAATGTCCATAATTTCCGCATATATCGCATTTTTTTGAAGATTTTGCAGCAGATGATTTGCGAGACCAACAATTACTCGCAAAATGCCCTTCCTTGCCGCATTTGAAGCACAAATTGCCTTTATTTTGTTTGCCTTTCTTTTTACAATATCTTTCGTGATATTCGCATTTTTTTTCATCTTCAAATTCTTTATCACAATATTCACAGCACCATATGACATTTTCTTCATTATCGCTACTATCATCTTTTTCTTCTTTACAATTACTCGCAAAATGCCCTTCCTTACCGCATTTGAAACATCTATCGTTTGTGCTATTACTATTTTTAACAAGATGGTTTTTGGTTTCTTTATCTAATATTATAGATGTGTATGAACCACCTCTTACATTATCAATTCCGTATTTATCCATATACATTTTTGTATATTTATCTTCATCATAATCATCTCCATCTATAATCTCTAATAATTTTTCGGGCTTATACATTTTAGTCCATTCAGAGCCTTCTGAATTAAAATGACTTTCTATGCGAAAATTAGGATTTGATGTTTTACTAACATAATATTTACCTTTTTTCAGCTTTAGAATGTAAATATATACCATATTGATTGTAAGAATATCTTGAATATTCTATATCATTTTTTACCATTATAACCCTTTTAGGAAGTTATAATAAGCAATAAAAATAAGAGTGCTCTCGGGGAGACTTGAACTCCCAATCTTTGGCTCATAAGACCAACGCTTTAACCGATTAAGCTACGAGAGCGTAATATATGAGAGGAATTGCTCCCATATTATATATATAATAATTAATTCTTATATCATTTTATATTTTGCATCCTGAAACTATAGGATTAATTTTTTGTGTTCTCATTAAATCATTTTTATTTATTGTTTCTAGTAGATCACTATCTAGACGATTTGAATATGCGTTCATTTTATTCGGCATTTTTGTTATACCGCAATTATCTAATGTAGGAGATGTTTGGTATATTATTCCAACATTGCCTTTCTCTCTTGCCGGAAAACTATTTTCAATAGGTTTTTTACTATACATATCAATATCTCCAGAATCTAAACTAATATTCATATTGCCGGGATTCGGAGTATGTCCGGCAGCAATTAGAATTGCCTCTCGTGTTCCATCTATTTCTGCATTCTCGTCGGCAGTTCTATCAGACTGTCTATATTCATTTGTAGAACCAGCAATACCATATTCATTAACTATTGTAAATTGTTTTTGTGTATTTTTCATTTCTACGTTTTTATTTAAATAACCACCAAATATTCCCTCTAACATACCTCCTATGAAACCATATTCTGATTTTCCAATTATAGTTGTTTCTTTTGTAGTTGTTTTCGCTACAATATCTGGGTCATATAATGTAACTTTATAAACAACACCTCCGATATTTCGCACAGTATCTTCGGTAGGCATTGTCTGTCTTAATGTTTTTTTAGCATCATCGCCGTTTTTCAAATAAGCACCATTATTACCTTTTATGTTTGTTAATACAGTATCGTGTATTAATGTTTCTTTAACTGTTGTTTTCGCTAAATCATTTAATGCAGAATAAGTTTCTTTATTACCTGTTAAATTACCTGCTTCAACATCGTGTATTGTAGTTTCTTTAATTGTTGTCTTAGCGTTATCAGTTAATGCAGAATAAGTCTCTTTATTACCTGTTAAATTACCCGCTTCGCTATCGTGAATTGTTGTTTCTTTAACTGTTGTCTTAGCATTATCAGTTAATGCAGAATAAGTCTCTTTATTACCTGTTAAATTACCTGCTTCGCTATCGTGAATCGTCGTTTCTTTAACTGTTGTCTTCATAATGTGATTTACAGGATCATATAATGTAGGTTTTGAAGGTATTTGAACACTTGGGTTTCCTACACCTCTTGGCGCTTCTACAGTATATTCTTTATTAGTATATTTTAATGCATCCATAACTGGTGCAACTAATGCTTTTATTATACTTGTAACGTTTGTAACAACAGTACGTTGCTCTGTAGTTTCTCTTTCATTATTATATAATATAATTTTACTTTTACCATAATCATCTTTTATTCCTTGATTTAATTCTGATCTAGCGATAGGACCTTTATATTCTACATGAGACTCTTGTCTTGTTGTTGGGCGAATATTTTGCGCAGGTCTTAAAGTTTCTTTTGAATTTGCACCAGTTGTTTTTATCCATCTATCTTCTGTTTGTTCAAATACTGTATCAGGTCTTTGTTTAGTCATTGTAGCAATTTCTCCGCGTCTATCAGGACCTTTAAGATGTCCTTTTACAGGTATTTCAAAATATTTTTGATTTTGATTTATTTTACTTCGCAGTTCATCTAAATTTCTAGGTTTAGCATATTCCAATGTTTCTCCTTGATGAAAACCTCCAGTACTCTCACTTCCAAAACCTTGGTTTAATCCAGGACCAACACGTATTTTTTCTATTGGAAAAAAATTATTAGCAACTTCAGATACTTCAATTCTTGATTTAAAAAAATCGTCATTATTTTTCATACCACATATATTTCCGCCAGCATTAATCTCGGGTTTAAACATACATTGGACTTCTTTTTTTTGCTGTTTTAATGAATTAATACCAGATATATTGTCAAGGAGTGGATACATATTTTCAACATTTGTATTTTGTGTTACATTTTTTTTAAGAAAAGGAGTCATATTATTATGAGATAGAGATGATACATTTACTTTTTCACCTGTTAAAGAATATGTATAATCTCCTATTACGTCAGTATCATTGTTAATTTCAGAATAAAAATTTCTTTTGAAAGTATCAGAAGTTGCATTTTTAGATACTATCCCAGTTTCATATGGTTTTCTAGATTTTCTATATAGGTCGTTGCTAAGTTCTTGCTCTTCTTGTTTGATTTTATTCCAATGTGTAGAATCATAAATGTTTTTCATAGATGGTATATTATTAGATGATACATTCATTCTTTATTATCTCTAATGAATAAAGGATAAAAAATACAATAGAATAGATACATTTTGTATATCCATTTAATTCGTTTAATTTTTGCAAGGTACTCCGGGATACATAGAACCATGTGGATATCCCGGGGTATATAGTTTGTTTTGATTGCAACTTTTCCACGATTCTAAATTATTATTACTTACTTTACTATTAGGAAAAAATACAGATTGATCTTGCGGTTGATCAACACAAGGAACGTGGTTGTCCTTCGCAACCATTCTATAATTAACAGGTATTCTATCAAATTGTTCTATTGCTTTTTCTTGCGGGTCGTAACAAATCCATTCCCATCTGTTTATACCAGTTTCTTTTAATGTACAAGGAGGATTTGATAAGCGCGTGTCTTCTCTAGGTATGATGCATTGTCTCGCATCAGATTCTCCTTTTATATCACACCCTGTTTTCTTATATTTTCCCGGCATATATTCCTCATCATTACATTTTGTATTTTTATAATTTAATCTTAATAACTCGTTAGAATCATCAACGGCACTTTTCATACTGCAAGTATTATGTCCATAATTTTGATATCTGAGCGATGGATCAGCGGGAATATCTCTGTAACATACTTCACAATCGTTTGAAGGAACATCTAATTGATATAAACCGGGTCCAACGGCTCTTCTTAATTTTTCTTTGTAACTGCAACTATCATAATTCAATCTTGTATCTATATATTGGTTCATATCTAATAAAATAATATATTATTTTATGCGTAAATAAATAGATATGTTAATAAGTTTATTAATTCCCGATATTTTATTAAAATTAGAAGGGTTTGCAGATAATGAAAATGAAGTAATACATACATATACATCTATGGAAAGGGTTTATTTATATATAATGGGGTATAATCCAGATTTTTATTATAAATGGGATGTAGTTGATAAAATTTTTGTCGCCATAATATATTTGATAACTTTTTTTATATCTGCTACAGCGGCATATTTATCTTTTAAATGTACTTGGAAAGGTGCGATTAAAAACTTTTTTTATAGATTGATGTTTGCAATAGTAGCATTTTTATTAGGACCGATATATCTATTGTGGTATTTCTTTATAAATTATATAGGTAATTTATGTTAATAAAAATAATAAATAAAAAATATTTATTTACATTTATCGTAATTTATTTTTGGCGGCATAGGGACTTCTCTATACATTATTGATTGACACGCCGGTAAATGTAACATAGTTGTATCAATCGGTTGCGTTTTATCATTTTTAATAATTCCATCATTTGTTGGAACATATTGATTAGTTCCGCACTTTGATATAATTCTTGTTTGTCCTCTTAACTCACTATCTAAATCAACTAGATTACCTTGAATGTGTGATACAACAGTACCTCCAACAAAACCTAATTGATGTCTGCATTTATTTTCGTGTTCATATCTGTAAGGAGATAATAAATAACTTAGTGTGCTTACATTATCTTGTAATTCTTGTTTGTATGAACAATTATCATATGTCGTTCTATTAAAACTCATCTACTCTCTTCTATATTATAGAGAAAAGTTTTTATTTCTTCCGATCCAGTTACAATTTTTATTAAATTCAGTTCTGTGAATATAAGAACGAGTATCTTCGCCTCCGTTAGTCCATTTAGGAACTATATTTTCGGGATTTTGAATATCCTTAACACAATCTAATAGAGGCATAAAATTATTCATTTCTTCCTCCATAATTTGTTTTTTACATCTTACATTATTAGTATCACGACCTTCTATCAATTCTAATTCTTTACCTATATCTGTTTTACCACATCTCAAATTTGGACCTGCGGTAAAAATTCTATTATTTAATTGTACTTTACATTTATCTTGTGTCATTGATTGAGGATTATTTCTTAACATTGAATATTTGTCAATAAGACAATCATCCGCTAAACCATATCCCGGACGTCCTCTGAGATTTGGATGATTTAAATACATCTCAGGCATTCTTACATAGGGACTTACACAATCAACAAAATTGTTGGGATATATATTGTACCCTTCTATTTTGTTATTATGTAAATCTTTAGCACTTTTCCAACAATCATCAGAACATATATTAGTGTTGTTATCAAAAGTATTATTATCCATTATCTATATTTTAATAATATAAATATAATTTATTTATCTACTAAATATTTTTTTTCTTCAATAGTTTTAATTATTTCATAGTTTACATCTAATTTTATATTGTCATACATCTGCGTATAATCCTTTTCTAATATATGATTTTTATACTCTAGTATTTTCCAATCATCATTGTTTGCACTATTACCAACTAATTCATCTACAATATCGTCTATTTTTTTAATTTTATTAAATGTCTCTGTATTGTAAGACTTTTTACCATCTGCGTCATATTTAATTACGTTTTTATATGTTAAAAGGTCTTCGTGATTATCCAAATTTTTAGAATAATTCTTATATTCAATTTCTTTAGACGAGGTATTATCGTCATTAATTTCAATATCAAGTTTAATTGTTGTCTTTTTAATCATTATTTTATTTTACTAATTTATTATTTATATATCAAAAATTAAAAAATGAGTACATAATTAAAAAAAATTTGAAAATTTTAAAAAGTTTATAAAATTCTTAGAAAAATAAAATTATGTACTCATTTTTTAATAATGTGCAGTATTTTTAATGTTATTGTATAAATTATTATAACATTGCTCACCATTGTTCTCTTTGCAGGATGCTCTCCTCTCATATAACCATTCAGTATATTTCTCGCGTTCATTAGGTATTGTTGTAGAAGGTACTGTATAAAAATGTCTATCCGAAGAGGATTTATTATATATATCATCGGTCTCTCTAAATACATTTTCTTCAAAATTTGAATTTATTGAATTCATAATCTTATCATTTTCTATTGAACACGATTTAAACTTATTTTTAGTATCTATTAAATTAGGGTTCATAAAAGGATTCTCTTTGGTAGGTTTAGTACATAGTTCATTGTTAACAATATCTAAATCATTTGAATCTAAAAATTTCTCAATTTTACTATTCTTTTCGCTCTGATAATTGAATATTAATATTGAAATAATCATAATTATAAATATAAATAATATATATCTAGAGTCATTGAATACCAATGTTGTTACTATTCCAATAAATAATATTAATCTCACAATTGCATTTATTTTTTCATCTAAACTCATATTTATATTTGGGTATAATATAGGTTTAAATAATTCATTTAAATTATCTAACCAAAACATTATTATTATTTATTCTTATTCTAATATCTATATTATTTTTATTCAGTTTCTTTATTTTTTTTATCTAATTTAGATTTAAGTCTATTTATAGTGACACTCTTTTTATACGCATTTTTATTAAACGTTGCACGAGTATCTTTTTGTTTACCTCCCTTGGGATTCATCATATTACTAAATGCTTCCATACCTTCCTTATTATTCATCATAGTACTCATCATTTTCATCATATTAGACATATCCATTTGATTTTTTCCAGGATTTCCATTAGGATTGCCACCAAATAATCCAGGCATTACGGAAGCAAATTTCATAGCATCTTGAAGTAAATTTTCTTGTTTTAATTCGCCATTTGATATTTTAGTTGCCATTTTTCTGCTAACATTTGAAATTAAATCACTAAAACCGCTATCCGGGTCTCCAATCGCTTTTAGTATATCTCCGTTATCTCCAATTGATTTTTGCAACTTATCAACATCTACATCTTCCATTATTTCTTTCGCTAGTTTACCTAGCATAGTATCTTCCATACCTGACATATTTAGATTAGTTTTTTCTTTAATATTCTTGGTCTTTAGCATATTTAATCTTTCTATTAATTTCTTATGTTTATCATTTGTAATTTCGTTTAGTAAATTTTCTTCTGTTGAAGATTGAAAGACTTTAATATATTTTTTAACATCATCTTCTGTTAATTCATCTTTGAATAAATAAAAGACTGATAAGAAGTGATGACATAAAAAGTCATCATTAATTACGCGTTTAATGCTAGAAATATTTATTCCTGTGAATAATTCTACGTCTTTTACTTCCTCTTTTTCAAACCATTCTCCTAATTTATCATCTTCGGTTTCTGTATATGAAGACCAAAACGTTTCGGGAAGCGAATTAATATATGTAATATATTCATCAGATGATTTATCAAAGGTTATATAGTTTGCTTTGATAGTTTTTAATATTTTTTTCGCAAAATAATAATCATCTTCTACACGTTCTTTTTCACCATCTTCTCCGCTAGTTTCTTCTTTCATTTTTTTAGCAGATTGTTTTATTCTCTTTATAAAATCAATATAATACTGATTAAATACAAATTGGTTTGACATTTATAATCTCTATAATAAAATATATTTAATATTCCTTATATATATTTATTCGCTAATTTATTATAATTTTAGATTATCTCTTTCTTTCATTAACTCTTCTATTGATGGCATTTTAGATTTTTTTCCAGACTCATCAGTATTAATATTAACATTTGAGATACCATCGCTTATATTTTTATCATTTGATATAAAATCCCAACCATAATTTTTATCATCTCTTATTCTATTATCCTCGTCTATAGTTGAAAAATTATCAGATAACTTATTGCTATTCAATGCAAATGCACCAGGTTCATTATCCGTATTTTGTTCCATTGGTTTTATATTATTTTCAACACTATCTGTAATATTCTTATCTAGTCTTGTATTTTGAACTCCGCATAATATTCCTCTTCCGGGCAATAGCAAATAGTCAAATACATCTTTACCAAATAATAATTCTTTACTTGGTAATATCATAAATGCAGGTATTGAATGTATTTTTGTTTCTATATTTATTTTTTGTTTTTTTAATTCTTCAATAGGTACAAGTTTTATCATCTTATTTTTATCATACCGATTTACATTTTCCAATAACATTTTGCTATGAGAACAATTAGCACTATAAAATAATATCATCTTAATTATACTTCCTTGAAGATTTAAAATAAGATATACTTATATAAAAAATCTTCAATCAGAACTGCATCTAATTATATTTTTGCATAATAAAAAAATAAAATAGTAATTTTATGAAGGAATTTTGTAATTCGTTTTGCATTTATATATTTTAAGTATTTCACTTTCCATATATCATTTTAATATACAATTTATAATTTCTTAAATATACACCAACGATTGAAGAAACTAAATGTTTTTAGTTCATCGTCTTCGTCTAATTTCATTATAATTTTATGAAGATTTGTTTTTTCATTATCATCTGCTGGTATTTCGCTCTTAATTCTATTAAAATGTTGTGAGAATAATTCGCTTTCTTGTAATTCTAAATTATACTCTTTACATTTTTTAACAAGTACATCAAAATTTACAATAAATTCTGGAATAAATTTCTTAGTCGCCTCTATAAAAACATCAACCTTCTTATTATATTCAATATCCTCGTCAATATCATATCTTCTTATTATGCTCCATAAAGGAATACCTTTGCCTTTACTATTACCTAATACTTTTCTACCTTCTATGATATCGCCACCATTATTATGAATTGCTTCAACAACACTTTTACCATCCATAAAAGTACACATAAATATTCCTCCCTTCTTAAGCATCAAATTTACATTTTTAAGGAATGCATTTATTTTTTCTTCACTTTCAAAGAAATAATGAATAGCAAACATACAAGAACATACATCAAATCCATAAGAACCCTTTGATGCTACTTTTTTATAATGATCTTGAACATTGGTATTTTTTTTATTTAAAACAATTTTCAAAATATTAAAACTTTCTTGGTCGTCTATTGACTTAGAACATTCGCCATCCATTATAGATTTGCCACAATCTCCTGCAGCATATACAATGTTAGGAAATATTTTTTTATACGCTATATTATCCCTGTCTCTAAAGAATCTATCTCTTGCAGATATTAATCTGCTGTATGCTCCCGATCTAGGATTATATATATTATTTTTTACATAATCTATTCCTAATACAAATTTATATGAATTTTCTATCCATCTGTTCATATCTCCTCCTTCGCCACACGCCAACTCTAATAGAGCATCTTTATATTTGTGTTTAGAATAAAGCATATTTTTAATTCCTATATTGTGAAATTGTTGCATATTATAAGATAGCAATTCTTCTCTAGGAATATTACGTGAATAATATATATCATTTGATTGTAATAAATCATTTTCTAAATCCATTTTTAATATAGGCGCCTTTCCTCTAATAATACTCTCTGTAACCGGGTTATGAATTGTTCCCCAAATATTAACTGCGACCGTATTATCATTTGCAGTCTTAGATTTTTCACCTGTATTATAAATTCTAGTTTTATCCTCACGTATTCTCATAGGTATCCATCTCATTGATGGAATGATAGTGTCATCTAATATATATCTGAATTCTACTATTTTATCTCCATCTATTAATTCTCCACTTTCACATCTGGCCTCTAATTTAGAATTCAATCTAACATAAGACTTTTCAACACCTTCAGAATAATGTATATTCGGTTTAAATAATTTAAATATATATTTTTCCTTATTTTTTTCTCTTATCATTTTTCTATATTCAGTATTGTATAATTCTTTTAGAGCATTATTAATACTATAATTATCCGATTGCTTTGTATTGTAACCAACATAAAGGGAAATCTCTCTATATCTTATTCCGTCAATTGAAATTATATTTCCAAATTTTGCGAGAAAATCAATTGTATTCTGTTCAGGAGGTTTCCATTTAAATACTTTGTCCCATTTTACATTATCAGTCATTTGTACAGGTTTATTTCCATAGTGTGCATATAAACCTAGTTTTGCAGGAGTAAATATTAACCCATCTATGTGATAAGGAAATTTATTATCCCCACTTAATATATCGTCACAATCTTTCAATATATTATCAGTATATCTATGTTCTTTCACAAAATAATCTATGGAAATATTTGATTTTTGTTTTATATATTTTTCAGTATTTTTTAAATATTTATACCTACTATTTTCTTTTACATCATTGTCTATAAGTTGTAGATTAGTTATTTTCTCTCCTCCATAATAATACATATCAAAAGCGGCAAACAATCCTACGGAAGGATTATCTAATCTATTAACGCACGAAATATATTCACCATCTATTAAAGAATTATAGAGTTCTTTTGACGCTTCCAATCCAGTATCAATTACCATATAAGTATTATTTATCAAATAAACTTTCCCTACATTATCTATGAACATTAACAATCTTTCTCCATCCGCCTTTTCAGTTACAGTATATTCAGTTAATATACTAATATTTGTATAATTGTCTGGTTCTACTATATATTTCTTTTCTAGAGTAACTGGTTTGGGAGTTAATAATGGAGGATTTTTATTGTATCTATTATACTTATAGATATCTTTAGATACGAGGTCAGAATATTTTTTAATTATATCATTTTGTTGTTTTTTAGATATAACAAGAGGAAATAAATATAGAGCCTGTTCCATTTTTATAATTGATTGCAATATAATATCTTGAGAAGCATTTGTTATATCTATATAAAAATCATATCTATGTGAAGATCTGATAATATTTGCACTATTTAAATTATTGTGTAAATCGCTATCTGTTGCATCATAAGATTCGTATTTGCTACATTTGCAAACATTAACAATAAACTTAATATTTGTCTTAGTGTCTGTATAAGTAATTCGTTTATTTATCTTAAAAAATTTGCGCAAATCTTTCCAATTCTCAGGTATATTTTCATTAGATAATGAATATTTAGTTGTTGTCAAAAATAGTAATTTAGAATTAAATAATTCACTACATTCATCTTTCGCCAATATTTTATATTTATGCATCATATTATCCGTTTTTATATATGTAGGGTTCTGTGAATATTTTATAATATTAGTGTCACCAACTAACTCTAATAGATTATCTTCACAAAAAACTTGTAAATTATGTTTTTCAATAGTTTCTACATAATCTTCGGATTTCATAACGTTAATAAAATTAGTATATTCATTTTCACTCCATTCTCCTACACCTACTAATTTTATAATACATTCTGCGTTATTTTCTTTTACTAATAAGACATGTTTATCAATATATGAAAATATTTTATCATCTTTCAATATTTCCATTATGTATATTCTCTAATAAATATAGATATTATAGATTTTATATATCAATTTTTAATATATAAATAAAAAAATGATATATTCATATAGATTAATAACATATTTATAATGTCTAGCAAAATGTTTATGCCTATCAAATTTAATACTACTATTATTTTGGTTCCTAATGAATTAACAAGAGATTTTGATAAAACTATTATTAATAAAGTGAAGACAACTCTTGAAAATTGCTGTAGTAAGCATGGATATATTAAAAAAGATACTATTAAAATTATTAAAAGATCCGCAGGTTATTTCAAGGAGTCTCACTTAAATGGTAATATTGCATTTGATATAAGTTGCATAGCGGAAATATGTAATCCTTCTCAAGATTCAATTATTAAGTGTGAAGTCAAGGCAAAAAACAATTTAGGTCTGAGAGCAATTGGAATGTATGAAGATATGGCAATTTTAGAAGTAATTATTCCAAAAATCACTTCAGGGATACAATCTGATGTTAATATTGATAATATTAATATAGGAGATATTGTAAACGTCCAAGTATGTGGTAAAAAATTCACACTATATGATAAAATGATTTCTATTATTGGTAAGATAATTAAAGAAAAAGATAGTGTAATTGATGTTAAAGAATTAGACGAGGATGACGATGTATCCATTGAAGATGAAGAAGATTCTGAATTAGATGAGACAAATTATGATGGTATTGAATTATTTAATGAAGAAGATGAAGAAGACGATGATGAATACAACGTATATAAATCAATTAGTGAAAATAAGGGTAATAAGACAAGAGGAGGAGGTTCTGTATTTGACGATGAAGAAGAGGAGGAAGAAGAGGAGGAAGAGGAAGAAGAAGATGAAGAAGAAGGAGAAGAAGATGAAGAAGAAGACGTAGAACAAGAGTATGAAGAATATGATTATGAATAAGATATTTTAATGATATAAATATATTAATATATTATTATGTATAATGAACAAAAAAGATTTATGTAAAAATATACAAAATAATGTAAGTAAACTTACAAATATTGAAATTATTGAATTATTTAAAATAATATTAGAAACTGGAGAAAATTATACAAAAAATAATAATGGCGTTTTTATAAATCTTAATTGGTTAAATGACGAAACATTAAATAAAATTAATAATTATATATCTTTTTGCATAAAATCGCAGAACGAAATTACTAAATATGAATTAATGAAAAGTTTACTAAACGAAAGTATAGCATCAAAAGATGCTGATGTTAACGAAAAAAAAATAGAACCTGATATAATAGATAATGGTTTACGGCAAAAATTTTCTTCAAGTATGAAATTTTATTTATTAAAAAAGAAATTTATGAAACAGAATATAATTTCTGTAAATGTTCTAGAAAACGAATTAAAATATGAAGATTATGTTATAACATAAAAAATGATATATAAATTAAATTATATATATACTTAATTATGATTAATCTTTTAGAGAGCAAACTACCATCTGTAACAGATGGAAAAAATATGATATGGAAAAATGTTGACAATAGTTTATATAATAAGTTCAATCAATCCAATCTGTCTAACATTAATACTGTAAAAAAAGAACTGATGTTGCCAGAAGTGTCTGTTGCAATTAAAGAAGAAACCTTGTCAAAACCCATTTTATCTTCTATAAGTGAAGCGAAAGTTGAAAATGAGGTAATTAGTGTATCAAATGTATCAAATGTATCAAATGTATCAAATGTATCAAATGTATCAAATGTATCAAATGTATCAAATGTATCAAATGTATCAAAGAACGTTCCTAGGGTATTAAAAGTAACTCCTATTAAACATACAAGTAGTTTTCCTAAAGGTTTGAGTGATGATGATATGCAGTTAAAAGATAATGATAAATCTAAGAAAAATGCTAAAAAACCAAATCCTATTAACATAATTTTGGAAGAATCATTAACATGTGATATTTATAAAAATGATGTTAAGGATAAACTAATATCTTTTGTATCTTCAATTGAATTTTCAAAAGTTTTTGGAGCTACTAAAAGTTCTGAAATAATGTCAGGAATAGTTAATGAACGTGTAAATAAATCAGTTGCATTATTTATATCATTCTTATTTGATAAAAGAGTTTTATATAATGAAAAAGAGATTATATATGATAAAAATAAAGAATATGTAGGAATTATTAACGTTTAATGTTGGGTTTATATATTGGAAATAAAATTAATCTATTTTTCTTCATTAATTCCTCTGCAATATAATTGCATAATAGTTCCTTATTTTTCATTTTTTTATTATCATTATCTAATTGATTAATAAATTTATTAAGTTCTGTTATATTCCAGTCTTTGCATTTTCTCCCCCTACCTTTATCAGTCTCTGTTGAAAATATTTTTATAATATTTTTAATTTTTTTATTCTTCTTATCTTCATCGGGTAGTATAAGACCATAGGGCATTTTTTCTAATTCCATATTTGTAGGTATAGTTTGTATTTTATATCTATGTTTTTTTATTTCTTTTAATTCAGTTTCTGTTATACCGACCTTATCTATTTTTTTAACATCATTATATAAAATTACATCAGTGTTGCTCATATCATCCATATTATTATATTTTATATTGTAAATATTATAATAACCAATATAATTATTGTCATTATATTTATAAGAAGGTAGTTCGGATTTTTTAATTAAAACACCTTGTTTATATAAGCACTCCGCTATATATAGAAGTACCTCGTCTTTTTTATCTTTTATATCTTTATAATTATATAAAATATGATTAATTAGAATTTGTAAGGAATTCTCATCTAGCAAATATAGATAAATTGTTGTTTTAATAATATTATTAAAATCTACATTTAATAATTTAATAATATTCTCTATATTATCTTGAGATTTACTAGATTTAGATTTATTAATTTCGTCATCATTAATTACAATTTTAATTCTATTTGAATAATTTATGTTATCTATTTTATTTAGTTTAATCCCATCTTTATAGAGAGTTATATAATAATTATTTATTAATATCTTTGGTTTAATAGATTTATGTATAGTATACATTAAAATATCTTCGTCAATATCAATATCTTTTAATAATTGTTCCAATGAAATATAGTATATTTTTTGTTCAATATATTTTTCCAATAGATTTCTTATCTCAGTTTGTCCTAATTTTAAAAGATGTTTATATATCTCACTTCTATATCCTGATTTATCTATCTTTCTATTTTGAGAACAAGTTGGTTCATTTTTTTGATCATCTCCAAATTCATATTTAATAAGTTTCCCTTGAGAAGTTTCTAATTCTACTACACCCAATTGAAATAATGATTTTGGAAAATAATTAATATTTTTCATAAGAGAACAATCAAGTGCATTATTAGATATTATGTTATCTATTTTTTGACTTTCTTCGTACTTTCTTGTAGAAATTCTCAATGCATGAATATCTATAGTTTCAATTGTCTTATCATTATTAACACTAGCATGCATAAATACAGTAACATTTCTTTTTTCAAAAGGTAATTTTTGATGTCTGCAATTTCTAATTCCTCTTCCAATAATTTGCTCGGGTCTATTAAAATGGTACCAAGGTTCTATCAAATGTATTTCGCGAGCATTAAAAAAACTTAACCCTTCGCTCGCAACAGGTGTTATTAATATTACTTTAATATTTTCTCCATATATATTCTTATCGTCATTAATAACCTTTATTAAATTATCAATAGTTGTTGAACCCATAATTTCCTTCTTATCGCTGGTTAATATACAATATTTAGGATATTTAACTCTTTCATATACAGGAGCATCAGAAACTATTTTTGGATTTTGTAATATATTATTTGCACCATATCTAGTATATCCCAAATGTTCTAAACATATTGCAAAAGGTATAATACCAGAATATAAAAATCTTGAATATATAATTATAATACCTTTGGATTTTCTTATAAAGTTGCACATATTTAAAAATTTTCCAGAATATTTTCCTAAATTTTCTTCATCAGGATATAATGCATTTTCATATTGAGTATTATATTTTACAAATATAGGATCTTTTTGTGTAGTTTTAGTAAAAAAAGTATAGAATCCTTTTTCACCTATGCTATCATCATATACAATATTCATAGGTTGTAATAATCTCATATTTTGGTTTTTATTATTTGCTTTTTCTTCGGGATTATCTTCTTCTATGTCTTCAAATTCTTCATCTAATGAATTTATTTCAATATTATTTAAATTAACATTTCTCATATTTTTTATTTTTTTATTTTGAAAACTGCCTAGTTTTGAAATAATTATATCATCCTTTATATTTTTTAACCACGATAATTGACTTTTTGGAATAATTTTATTTGACGGGTCTTTTATAGGAGCATTTTCTAATATTTTTACTCCACCACTTAGAGAAGGATTTAATTTTAATGCAAATGTAAAAGGGTTTTTGCCTTTCAGATAAGATATGTAATTAGAAGAAAGTTTTTTAATTAATTCTATTACATTATCGTCTAGTTTTAAATTAACATTATTATTAAATATTTTTTTATATTTATCCAAAATATTTTCCCTTTTATCATTAATTAACATTAAGTTAAAAAGATCTAATATATCTCTAGGTTCATTATACATAGGTGTAGCGGATAATAATACTAATCTATTATTAATACCCTTTCTTAGAGTATCTTTTATCTTTAAATATGATTCTTTATCATTATTATTAGTACTTCTAATATTATGCGCTTCGTCTATAATTATAACCTTATTATCTACAATTTTATCTTTATATTCTTTATCAATATATTTTGAAAAACTGTCGTATGTAAATAATTTATATCTTCTTTTTAAATTTTCTTTAAAACGTTTATTTAAATTAGTTTTATCTTCAAACATTTTTTCATCAATATTTAATAATTTAATATAATTATCTCCTGTACATTGGTTTGTTAAATTTTTAAAACCTTTTAAATCCATATCAAAAATTTGTCCTTTAAAGTTACCTTTTAGAGACTGAGGCATAATAACCCATATAGTAGGTTCATTACTTTCCATTATATTTGCGGATAAAATCAGTTCTGCAAGTGTTATAGCAGAACAGGTTTTACCTACACCAACACCATGATATAGCAATATACTTCTATAAGGAGTCCTATGTGACATATATTGACTTATAAAATGTTGGTATAAAGACAATTCTAATTTTCCACATAATTTATTTGCCAATTTATTAAAATCATCTATACTTTTAATTATTGGAAACTTACCTATTTTATGTATGTAGAATTCATTATTTCTCGCTATTTTATTATTAAATCCAACGTCATTTATATCAGGATAATATAAATCTGTGTTAGACTTTATACCAGAGGTTGAACCAGAGGTTGAACCAGAGGTTGAACCAGAGGTTGAACCAGAGGTTGAACCAGAGGTTGAACTAGAGGTTGAACCAGAGGTTGAACCAGAGGTTGAACTAGAAATTTGCTCATTATGCTCTATGTTAGTTAATGGTTCTTGATCAACAACAGGGTCAGATTCAATTTCAGTGTCTTGATCTTTAACTTTAGGTAATCTAAATGGTGTTTTTTTAGTTATTATTTTAATACATCTGCCTGTAATTTTATCTCTTACTTTTCCATTTTTACATTTCCGAATACATATATTTGATATAGGATGTCTTTCTTCATCGTCTTTACATTTTTTTACACATCTTCCTGTTTTAGGATTAATTTCTTTTCCTTGAGGACATTTTATATTAATATCTTTAATTTTAATACATTTACCTGTAGATATATCTCTTTTTTCGTTACTTTTGCACTTTTTAACGCATCTACCAGTTTTAGGATTAATTTCTTGATCATCTCTACAAATTTTTATTTTTGGTTTTTTTGGTACTTTTTCTTTAGGTAATGCTTTAGGACATAAACCGGTTATTTTATCTCTAGGTCCGAGTTTACATTTTGGCATACAAACATTAGTTAAAGGGTGTCTTTCTTCATTGTCTTTGCATTTATTAACGCATCTACCCGTCTTAGGATTAATTTCTTTTCCAACAGGGCATTCTTCCATTATTATCCTATTTACATCAGAGATTTATTATAATCAATTATACTATGAGCTTTTTTAAAAATTTTAATTCTTTCTATATTATGATTTTTAATATGGTTTAATACTTCTGTTTCTGAAAACCATTTTAAAGAGCGTATTTCTCTAATCTGCTCTATACAATTATTATCTAGAGAAATTTCAGCATTATCATTGATTATTTTTGCAATATAATATACATGTTTATATAATATGTTATTAGTTCCAAAAAATATTTCCTGGAAAGGTATTATGCTATTATCTATTTCTATATCAGTTTTATTCAATTGTGTCTCTTCGCAAAATTCACGTATGGCACAATCTACATCACTCTCTTTTAGTTTTTTTCTACCTTTTGGAAATCCCCATTCTTGTTCTGAAATATTACTACTTTTTTTTGTAAATAATAGGTTTTTAATATTATAGTCATTTATAATAATTTCAAATTTATTTTTTGATTCTATATATTCTTTTGTGTGTTTAAACGAACAATGATTTAATTGACACCACGTATAATTCCATATTTGGTCAAATGTATTATTTAATAGAAGTTTTTTCTCAGAATCAGTCATATATTCAATTAATTTCATAATATATTTACTATCTTCTATATTATATTTTCCCCTCACAAATTCCATAAAAGATAAACTATCTTTTCTTTGTATCATAATATATTTTATAACATTATTTACAATTTTATAACAGATTATTCCAAAACTCATAATTGGATGAGGACAATCTTTGTACAAATGTCCGTTTAATCCGCAGTTTCTACAACATTGTGGGCGGAAATAATTAGTTTTCTTACTATTTTCATCGTATATTTTTTTCATTATTTATAAATATCAACATTAATATATAATATTAAAGATTTCTTAAATGTATTTACAAAATTAATATTATAATTTATAAAAAAAATAATTATTTATATATTACTCTAGAAAGGAGATAATTTGTCATCGCTATCAAATCCGTCATAGTCAGAAACGCTATTATTAGTATTTTGTTTATATTCTGAAGAATAGTTAACTGCCGGAGTATTAGCATTGTCTAAAGTTAAATATTTATCGTTTGCTTCAAAACCAGATAAATCAGATGAATTTTGGGGGAATGATAACATATTTCCAGAAGCGACATTATGTTTAGGTTCGCTGTATGAAGGAGGTTGCATTTGAGATAATGAAGGTTGTTGTCTTATACCATTCCCATTAGGTGAATGAGTTGCATGCACTACTTGGGGAGCAGGGGGAGCAGGGGGAGTCGGTAGAGAAGGAGGAACTTGAGGAGCAGGAGGAGCGGGGGGCACATATTGTTTCGCTTGAGTTTCCTTGTAGTTATTTTCAATTAATAAATTTTTGGCATACATATTTGCATCATCTTTATTAACTTTATTTTTCTCATTTGTGTAATCAAGTCTATCATTTGCCATTTCAAAATTAGACATTGAAATAAGCATAGAAACTATTATCATAATGCAATATAATATTATAATTATTGAAATAAACCACGCTAATAACCAGCACCACCAGCGAGTATCACGAGTTCCTCCAGTAACTATACAAGTTAGCTCAAATAGAGACATTAATATGGAAGGTACTGATATTATTAATATAAATATCACAAAGAGGAATCTTTCTCCTATAGGTATTTTACTTCCCGTAAATAATATTATTAAACATAATATTATAATTGTCATAAATAGTGCAATACCGGCATATTTAGATTGTTCAGAACCAAAAAATATATCACTTATGTTTATAGTATCCTGCTTCATTATTATATATATTCTATTATCATAGAAAGAAAAATAAAAATTGATAATCATATAAATATATAGTTATAACAAAATAGTAGTTATGGGCATTCCTTATTATTTTTATTCATTGACAAAAAAATATCAAGATATTTTACACAATAATAAACCAAATAATACGGATATTTATTGTATAGATTTTAATGGAATTATACATAATGTTGCACAACAGGTCCTTAAAACATATGAAAATAATTCTTCCGAACCAAATGAAAATGATATTGAAGAAAAGATTTTAGAAGGTCTATGGAAAAAAATAAAAGAATATATAGAAACATATAATGCAAAAAAATATGTAATATGCGCAGATGGTGTTGCTCCTATGGCAAAAATTATACAGCAGAGAAAAAGACGTTATCTAACTATTTATAGAAATAAAATAGATGCAGGTCATATTACTAAACCTGTATGGGATACTAATGCAATTACTCCGGGAACTTCTTTTATGAACAATATGAATACTTATATTAATAATAAAATTAGATATTCTACGTACAATATAGAGTTTATATATAGCGGCAGTAATGAATGTGGTGAAGGAGAGCATAAAATCTTTAAAAAATTAAAAACCTTATCAAAAAATAACGATGATATTATAATTAATGGTTTAGATGCAGATTTAATTATATTATCTTTAATATCTCATATTAAAAATATTCATTTAATGAGAGAGACAATAGATAAATTCAGTAAAAATATAGTATATAATTATTTGAATATTGATAAATTAAGACAGGCAATCTTGAAAGAAATTAAACATTTATGGAGTTTAAATGATGAATATGATGATAATGATATCATTGAAAGTTATTGTACTCTATGTTCAATTCTAGGAAATGATTTTATACCACATCTGCTAACTATTGATATAAAAACGGATGGTACAGATAAGTTGATTAATATTGCAAAAAAAGCAATTCAGGAAAATGGTCTGTTAGTGTCAAATAGTACTATTAATTATGAATGTTTGAAATACATATTTAAATATTTATCCTCAACAGAAGACAAAGACATTTTTAATATATGTGAAAAATATATTAAAAAAAATGCATTTAACATCTCGCAATTACCGAGCGATAATTACGCTATTAAAAATAAATCACCTCTATGTCATACAATTTATAATAATAGCAGTAATTGGCATAAAGAATATTATAAGGTTATATTTGATAACAATATAACATTAGATTCTTCTGTAATTTATAATTCTTGTAAAAATTATATTACTGGAATTTATTGGGTTTATGAATATTATAAAGGCAATACAATTGATTGCGAATGGTATTATCCTTATAATTATCCACCAACACTAAAAGATATTAGTAATCACGCAATTGCATATGAACCTCCTGTAATAAATGCTATTGACAATTATATTGAACCATATTTACAATTATTAATTGTATTACCTAGAGAAAGTATTAAACTTCTTAATAATAAATATAGAAGTTATGTTACTGATAAATACAATGGGTTATATCATATGTATCCTCTAGATTATGATATACAAACTTTCATGAAAACGCATTTATGGGAATGTGCACCCATACTGCCTTTAATAAATATTAATTATATTAAAAAAATAATATCAATGAAATCTAATTAATATATAATTATTACTTTAAGTTAGTTTCATAATTTCACTTACCTTATTTTTGTCAATATTTGACAAGTAATACCACGATTTCTTTTCAGGATCCCATTTGCATCCTAATTTTTTCACACTATCTTTATTTTTAAAAGGAATTTTTATGTATACTTTTGAAATATCTAACATATTTTCTTCACAAAGTTCATTTTTTGCTGCTTTTTCCTTAACAGTTTCTTTTTCAACTGAACTTAATACTTCAAATTCTTTGATAGATTTTATATTATCTTCGCTAATGTTATCTTCATAATACCATTTTTTATTATTCATATCCCATTTTGCACCTAGTTTTTTAACATTATCTTTATAAGCATATGACACGTTGATATAAATTTTTGTTGTAACATCTCTCTGCTTTTTATAGTTTAAAATTTCAGTATCTTCGCTCAAAGTACCATTAACTGCCATATTCGCCAATTTATCTGCCTCGCTATTACCAATAGAATGCTTATCCGTTAAATTAGTATGTGCCTTAATATAATGAATATTAATTGTTTTTTTATTTGGACTATATAATTCGTGTATTTTTTGCAATAATTTTAAATTAGGCGGAACTTTATCTTCGCTTGTTTTCCAATTATTTTTTGCCAATTTTGTACCATAAGAACCAGAACATTTAATAACATACTCCGAATCTGTATAGATATCAATAATTTTTTTTTCACTAATTTCAGTTTTCAATATTTCTAATGCTCTAATTAATGCAGTAAGTTCTCCAGTATTGTTAGATTGTTTCCCTTCAATATTTCCATATTCATTTCTACTGTCATTGTAATCAAAAAACACTCCATAACCCGCTTTAGCATTAATTTTCCCATTATTAACGCAAGAACCATCAATATATACGCAAATATCTCCTTTAGAATCCATTTGTTATATGTTATTATTATAAGTAATATAACATAATCAATTTTTATATATCATTTTTACTTCTATATCATTTTCATATTCTACGCTAAAATTATTTTTTTTATAGAATGCTATTAAATAATCTGTATTAGATTTATTTTTATCTACAAATAAATGCAATGGTTTTTCTAAAACTTCTTTAGATTTATCTATTAAATTCGTTGCAATGCCTCTATTTCTATAATTAATATTTACACACAACTGATTCAAATAATTATTACTTATACCAACAAAACCAATTATATCGCTTCCAATTATATAATATATAATACTACTATATGTATTAAATCTATTATTTTTAAAATTAGAATTTAATAATTTTATACATCTAAAAATTTCATCTTCATTTAAATCTTTCATTAATTTATATACTATCATAGTACCTATCATTAGTAATTTTATTTTTCAAAATAATAAAAATAATAAAAATAATAAATACATATACATAAGTACTGATTGCACTCTATAACCATACATTGAGCATATCATAAGCGTTTATGGTATTTATTTCTATTAAGGTATCGCATTCTTGCTTCGTAGGTTTTTCAAGTTTTTTGTAATATACTCTCATTCCCACAATAGGAACGTGGAACTCTTGATTTTTATACTTAGCAATTCTATAATTGTCAAGATATTCAACGACTGAAATAGGGAAATTCATCCATACGATTGTTACATAATAAGATGCCTTTTTTGCAGCACTTATCATTTTTGCTCTTGACTCTTTTGTAGGATTTGTGTTATCTATTACAATATTTAAACCATTTTTTATTCCGTCATTAAAGGTTTTTTCAATAACTTTATCAGTCTTCATAGTATCTTTATTGATACGAAGAAAACCCTTACTTTCTAGTTCTTGAGAATAGTAAGATTTTCCACTTGCAGGAGATCCAACCATTATTACAAGATGTTTTGATGAAGAACTTAACTGAGGTATACTATATACATCATTTGAAACCCATTTTGTCATTGGATGCTCTGCAGATTCAATCTTCACAAATTCCTTATTTTGAATACCTAAGAAATATGTATCTGTATGTATAAACTTGATATTTGTATTTCTAGCAAAATATAAATCTGCTTCACTATCTCCTATAAATACACTCGCAGGTATGTCAATATACTTAATATCTTTGAATATATATTCAATTAGAACTTCCCATAAACCTAATTGAGGTTTTCTATAATAAATGTCACTATGTCCAGATATAAACACAAAAGGTATCTTTAAATCTTTATATATCATTGTCGCTTTTGTTTTAACTTCATCTCCCGTCATCTTCTTTTGGTTGCTAACAATTACAATCTCATAACCTTTATCATACATATCTTTAAGTTTTGGAACAACTGCATCATTTTTCCACTTCCAATCATCAATAGATTTTGGAAATACATGTTTTCCTTTTGGAGTAATAAGCGTATGATCAAGATCTGCAAATATAACTTTAACTCCGTTTCCTAATGTTGGGCGAAATTGATTTTGAAAAGTTATCAGAGTAAACTTATCTTGATCTATAGGTATATTTTCTTTAAATCTATGAGATATTCTATTTGATGAATTTGATTTTATAGGTTGTTCTTTATTTACATTTTCTTCTCGCATTGTCTTCTTTTGTTGATTTAGAGGTTCGGATTGTTCAATCTTCTCTGTCTTAGTATCATTAAATAAACTATTATTGGGAAGTATAATAGGAATTCCTAAAACCTTTGCTTTTTCTACCTTCCCGCTATTATCATTTAAGTCGGCAACTACAAGATAATCTGTGTTTTTACTAACAGCGGTTTTTATAAAACCACCCATTCTAGTAATATAAGTCTCTAAATCTTTATCACGAAATCCAGTAAATACAAAGGATTTTTCTAATATATTTTTATTTTGAATTATTGGTTGTTTTTCTATATTAACTGCTGCACCAGGTGATACTAAACTATCTGTTCCTTTGCACTTTAAACCTAAGTTATCATAAAAGTCATAAAACTTAGGTAGGTTCGCTAGAAACAATTTTGCAGATATTTCTGCTATACCATCTACATCCATTAAATTGCTTATAGTTAGTTCTGAAGTAATCTTTCTATTTTTTTTATCATGAAGTAATATTGACGGATAAGTATCTGTAATTAACTTTATCTTTTTATATCCAAAACCGCGCCCCATAATATTTGAAGCATCCATTAAGACTAAACAATCTATATTCTTTATTTCTGATAAAGCATTAATAATATTTGTTGCAGTCTTCTCCTTAAATCCATCAATTTTTAATAGGTCTGTCTTAGTTATGTTTACTATCTTTTTAATATCGTCAAAACCGGCATCATATATCTTTGATATATTTCCTGGTCCCATATTTTCAATATTTGCAGTTTTCATAAAATAGATTAGATTTTTAATATCAAAATCTCTGTTCTTATTACCATCCTTATTAAGCATTATGATATCAACATGTGTATCATTCCATACATAATCAACACCTTCTACTCCAGGCATACTAGGATAACTGTTTGCCGAAGGAGAAAGAACTTTATATATATGCGGTATTACATTTCCAGAGCGAATAATGATAATTCTTGAACCTGGTCCTACAATATTTTTTGTTATATATTGTCCGTTAAAACCAGTCGCCTGTTTAATTTTAACACCATCTAAATCTATTTCATTAAACATTACTATAGGTTTCATATACATATCCTTTGATACATTCCATTCTACTTTTGTTACTATGACTTCAACTTGTTCTAAAGAGTGTATTGATTTGAACGCAAATGCGTGTTCTGGATTTTTATCTTTTTCAATCTTATAATATTTGCTATTATCCTCAATTACTATACCATCAATTATATACTCACTTTCTTCACGTCGTCTCTCTAATATTTTGGATAGTTTATCTAAGTTTATATCACTGGTCAAATAATTATTTACTACTTTAAAACCCATTCCATCAAGTATATTCAATCCATCTTTAAGTTTTGGATAAACAAGAGAATATGCAACAAAATCTATTTTTTGTAATAATTCTTTATTTAGAATATCACTATTTATAGCACCTGATACTGTATTACGAGGGTTCGCTCCTTGTTTACCTAGATTTCCTAGTAATTTCCAATTCTCTTTTGATATAATTAATTCACCGCGAATAGCAATTTCTGTATTTTTAAGTCCTCGTATTTCAATATCCTTCTCATAAATTGCAGGTATAATATTTTTAACATATCCTAAAAGATGAGATATATCTTGTCCTTCAGTACCATTACCTCGTGTATACATTTTAATTTCACCTGATGTATATATAATCATACAACTAACTCCGTCTAATTTATCACTAATCACAAAAGGTCCTGGATATTTTGCTTTATATTTCACAATTTCATCTTCACTATCTTTAATCTTATTAAGAGAACCCATATAATAAGGTAGAACTACTTTATTTTTCACATCTGCACCAATACGTTTAAAGTATTTATCCTTAGGATACTTTGATCTAACATAATCTTTAATAATATCATAGATGTCGTCTTTTACAAAAGTTTCTTCACCTTCATTATTAAAAAATGCATCGTCTGCTTTTATAAGAAACTCAATGATATCCGCTTTTTTATTAGCATTTATAAATCCTATAGGATCATTATTTATAGCTTCAATATCATATTTCATTTTATATACTTATAAATTATATATAAAATATATTTTAATATCATTTTTTGAAAAAAATATAAAAAATATATAATATAAAAATTAATTATAAGAAATCTAATATTATTCCAATACTATTTTATTAATTGTGTTATATATCTCTATATACTTTTGAGGTATTTTTTCAAATGATATCAGACACATATTGAATTCAAAACTTTCTAGTAAGTTATTTTCGCTAAAATACTTAAGTCTTTCATTATTGGGAAGAGATGCTATAATCAATGCTTTTTCCTTTGTAATTCCAGGACCTATTTTCGGAATATTATCACTTTTATCTCCATAAATAGCTTTAAATAACAAATTAATATTAGCATTATTATATCCGCGTACTTTTAATTCTTTAAATTGCATATTATAAATCAACACATTTGTATCTAGCAATTGTAGAAAATCATTATCATTTGTTATAATAATAATTTTTGAATTAATTTTTGTTTTAATATTTTTATGTGTTAGATAAATAATATCATCTCCTTCTAATCTATCAGAATGTATAGATTGCAATCCTAATTTCTTTATATATTCGTTAAAAATACTAAAAATGTGCTTGTTAAAATTGTTCTTCTGATTTCTCGTCGCCTTATATTTATCGTATAGATCATTTCTCCATATATCACTTCTCAGACAATCATTACACAATACAATATTGTTTTTATTTGTTTTCCATATTTTACATATCTTTTTAATATCATTATCTATATGTTTATAAAAGGCATTAATAAATATTAGATTGTCTATGTTTTTATTTACATCAATCTCAATATAATCCTTTTGAAACTTATACCATCTCATTGTAGCAAAATATCTGTGAAAAATATAATAACTACAATCTACAAGTATAATATTATTATTTTTATTTAATCTAATAATATTCATATACTTTATTATTATTCTTATTTATTTAAATAATTAATCAATTTTTATATTATAATCATTTAATTGTTATTCATTGATTCAACATACCATATTTTAGCATTAGACATTATAGTTTTAAAGTTTTCTTTATCCTTCTTAATTTCGTGCCATTCGTTCTTAACATTATTAAAATTTTCTTTTTTATTTTTACTAATATCTTTCAATTGATTGAGACGATATTTGACAAAAATGTTGTAATCGGTAGACTTTTTACTTTTATCTAAGAGTTTTGAAGCATCAATATTTGCTGTAAGAGAGATATTATTTTCTACACCAGGATTTTCTTCATTCTTATTACTTTCGACATTAGCCTTATTAGAATTCATAATACTTACAATTTGCTCATTTAGTTTAGGTTCTAAATTATTTATGATAGGGTCTTCGTGTGTAATTCTAATAATTACATCATTTTTTACCCACACCTTTTTATTATTTTTAATATCTACAACCCAGAGTTCTTTGTCAAAACCTTCCATTACCGAATTGATTTCATAACCTTCTGCCGACAATCCGTAATGTAGAGGAGATAATTCTGTTCCAGTATAAAAGTGCTTAGAAGAATTAATGCAAGGTTTTTTAACGGATGTCATTATTGTATTGTAATATAATATTCACTTTAATCAATTTTTTATATAATAAATAATATGTCTCAATATTTTTATATTGCACCAAAAATTGATTTTTGTAATTTACGGAAAATTAATTATTGTTTAATGTGTTTTTTCGGAGAACTAAATAAGCAGATTGAAAAAGTTATTAATAATAATAATTATAATGAAAACATTGTTAAAGATATATATGATGCTGAAAGCGACATAATAGATATTTATTATTCAAAAGACAAAATATTTGATAAGGAATTGGAAAACATATTTAATAATTATTTTTCAAAATATGAAGAATATTCATTTGAAGAATTATTAATTACAATTTATAATATATACTTACTAAACAAAATCAAAATTAATAAGTATTATTGTAGCACATATAATATTAAAAATATTAATATAGAGGATTATTAGAATTCATATGTCAGAAATAGGAAAAAAGAAAGAAAGGGCATTTTTAACATATAAATTTCTTCAAAAGTTTTCATCAAAATTTAATCCAGTCATTTTAACTTATATTAAAGTTGCATGGATGATATGTTTATTTATAATTATATATAATTGTATAATTGCTGGTATTATATGGTTAATAAAGAAGACACCTTTTAAATGGTTATGGAAAGCAATATTTGGAGATGATTCTAATTGGCCTGTATGGACAATTGGAACAACATTTGAATTACTTGTTAAAAATCCATATGTATTAACTTTTGCAACTATATTATTTCAAACTATTACAATTCTATTAATAGTTTTTTATATAGCACTTTTAATATGTTTATTTATTTATTCTATAATTCCTTGGCCATTTGTAACAGATAGAGAAGAACCCAGAAAATGGGAATTTTTTAGACGTTTAAAAGAGGTTTTTGATTTATTTGAAGGTAAAATATTTATAACCACGTTTACAAATAAGGTTTTTGCAGAAATGTTTGCTGTATTTTATGGTAATAAAAAAGAAAAATTTGAAAATCCGTCTTTAATATCTATGAAATCGTTATTAGCAGAACTTCAAATTGGACCTTATATTGAAGAAATAGACAAGAATTATTATGAAGGTACTAAATTTTTTCGCGATAGAAAGGATTTTTATAATGTAAGATATGTTTCTGCTTTAAAACACACTGCAGAGGCAAATATTATAAATAAAATTATAATATCAACTAGCAAAGAGACTTACGATAAAAATAGTTTTAAAAATAATTATCTTAATAATGGTTTTGAAGAAAATGTTAAAAAGGCATTCCCTATATAATTTTTTGTATAAAAATATTATAATTATTATAAGTAAATGGAAGCAACTTTAATAAATTCTTTTCCAGAAACATTGAAATATGTCGAGGAAGTGAATATAATAGATAGTGTACAGAATAATAATATAATAGAAGGTATAAATTCCATTGAATTATCAAACTCTATTGTGTTATCTGAAATAACAGATTTTGTTAAAATTATAAAAATGTTAGGTATAATATTTCTAATAGCAACGTTTAACATAATATTTCCTTATGAAGATAATAAGGATAGTTTTAATTATAAATTATATATTTTTATTCTAGTATTATTAATAGTATATATTATATATACTAATGAATTATATATTATTATAGGAGTATTTATTTTTATTGCAATATTTGTTATACCTGTATTAATACTTTTATATTTGTATTTAATGAAAAATGAAACAATTAATATAATTTTTTATTCTTATAATAATCAACTTAAAAATGTTTTTAGCAATAATTTTAATAATTATGAATTAATTTTCAATGTGTTTTTCATAAGTATTATATTTATTTTATCTATTGTTTTATATTGGGATAATGTATATGCGGATGCTAAAAAAATTTCTAAATGCGGGCAAATTCTTCAAATAATAGAAGAAAATACCTATAAGAAAAACCCCTATGTCTATAATATAATAATTATAGATAATGATTCATTAGATGTTAAGATATCTAATTATATTATTAAAATAACATATGATTTTATTAAAATGAAAACATTTATAGAAAACGTAAAAGATATAGCTATTATATATTATACTAAGGATGAAATTAAAGATTTTAGAAAAAAAATATTAATAGATATTACAAACGAAATAGACGATACTATAGCAAATGATGCAAAAAAGACCGAATTAATAAGTAAAATAAATACGAAGGAATCATACGGAGATTTTATTTCATTTATTACAACTGATTTAAAAAATCTTATTAAAGAAGAATTTACTAAAGAAATTACTGCTAAATTTAACACTAATTATTTAGGTGCTAATTTAACCGATGAAGAAAAAAAATTAGAGCAAGAAAATATAAGGTATAAAATGAAAAGTAGTTTATTTGAAGAATACATAATAAATGATAGAATTAAAAATTTTTCATATCTAACAACAAAAGAATATCAAAAAACTGAAATAATTGAAATAGAAACAGAGTGTCGTGTAAAATATATAGATAATGAATTATTAAAATATTCTGATGAATTATTAAAGGATAAAAATAAAAATGATTCATCGGTAAAATATTTTAATTTAAGAAATATGGATGCTGATACTATTGAAAATGTAGACCCTATTATTTTTAATAATCCCAAAAAACCCGATAAATATAAATTTTTATGCGTAGATAATAATAATATTCCTATATATAATTATTCTTCTAAAGAATTAATAAAATTTACAAAAAATTATGCAAATAATACTAATTATAATACAAGTATAATATATGATATTATCTATGCTAAAATAAATAATGATAAAGTATTTACATAATATAAAATTATTATATTAAAGTAAATAATGAACGAATTGATGAAATCTTATATTATTCAGATTGAAGCATACTCTTATTATATTTTGTATACTTTATCTACAATAGGAGAGCATACTTATAATATTACTATATATCAGCATTTTATATGTGCATTTTTCATACTTCTCACAATTTTCATAATACTTATAATATATTATGATACAATATATAGAGAAGCAAATAATGTCAAAAGATGTCGCGATATAGAGTTAACAACAACATTAAACGATGGATTAGATCACCCATATGTATATAATATATATGCTGTTCGTAAAAAAGATGTGAAAAATGTATTTAAAAATTATATATTTTATATTCAATATGATTTTATTAATAATAAAACATTAGTTCGTTTTGGAAGCAATATTGATACTAATGTTGTAATTCCTTATAGAGATAATTATGACGAAGAAGATTTGCATAGAAAAGCGTTTTATTATTACGATTTAGATGTAGATTTTGGACACCCTATTGAACACCAACATCAAGAAGGTAAATTTTATTATGTGAATAAAGATATTATAATGAGCGAAGATTATACATTTATTATATCTAGATATGATAATAAAGAAATAATAAAAGATCCTTCTGCATACGAATTGTTAAATTTTGTTAAAAAATATGGTTTTGATTATGAATATACTAATTTAGCACCTATTCATAATATAAAATATGCAATTGATAATAAGAAAAATAAATTATCTATATAAAAACATCATTTAATAATTTTTTTAATTCTTCTATTTTTTCTGCATTTTTAATTTTAGGATAACTAATATTAAATTCTATATACATATTCCCTTTATTATTTGTATTTAGGATTGGAAGACCTTTACCCTCTATCATATATTTCTTGCCGTTTGAAATTACCCCAAAAATTTTTGTATTAATTTCTATATTTTCTTTAAAATATGGAATAGTAATATTTGTACCTACGACCGAATTAATAAAAGAGATATCCGTTTTATAATGTAGATCATTTCCATTTCTTACAAAGTGAGGGTGTTCTTCTATTCTGATACTAATAATTAAGTCGCCTGGTTTTATATTTTCAACTTTAGGTTGTTCGCCCAATTCTGGAAATGCTGTTCTATATGATTCATTGACACCTTTAGGTATTATTAAAGTCGCCTTAACATCTTTATTGAAAAATCCTTTTCCACTACATAGTTTACATCCAGATTTTCCTTGTATAATTATCCCGTCGCCTCCGCATTTATTACATTGAGATTGAAAAATAGTTTGCATAATTCCCATATTCTGTATGCGATGTATAATTCCCTTGCCGTCACAATCTGGACATTCGGTATTGCAACTAGTACAATACTTTTTCAATTTTATATTTAGATCTTTTTTAACTCCATCATATACATCGTCTAATGTTAGATTAAATACACTTTCAATTGAATCTGCCTTATTCTGTCTTCTCTCTTGGCGTCCTGCTCTGCCGCCGCTCCCAAAACCAAATATATTATCAGGAAATCCTCCTTCGTGTCCTCTAAAAAATGCCTCAAAAATATCTCTATGATTTCTCATTTCATCGTTGCCACCACCACTTTCATTATAATTATTATCTCCGCAATGATCATACCTATTTCTTTTTTCCCTGTCGCTTAAAATACTATACGCATTAGATAATTCCTTAAATTTATTAGCAGCATCAGCATCCCCTTTATTTTTATCTGGATGGTACTGCATTGCTTTTTTTTTATATGCGCTTTTTATTTCATCATCTGAAGCATTTTTATTAACTTCTAAAATATTATATAATTTATAATTATCTCCCATATCTTTTATAAAAATATATATTAAATGTTTATATAATATATATCAAAAAATATAAAAATATAAATATCCTTGTTAAAATCACATTTAATTTACTAAAATAATTATATTAATTACAGATGTATCTCATCATAATATTCATAGTATAAAGTTCCTGGTTTAATAGTTTAAATGCATAAGGCATTCTTACCTGTGCAATATCTGTATTGTTGTTACAATATTTACAACTATAAATATTTTTGTCCGTATTAACATTTGCGTGCATACCGCATTTTTTACATATGAAGATACGATAATTATCTGATACGTGCAACATCCTCTCCGCTAAGAAATTTGAAGTTCCGTGCGCAATGAAACAATCTCTTTCCATTTCTCCCAAACGAAGACCTCCTGATCTTGCCCTTCCTTCACTGGGTTGCCGAGTTAGCATAACAATTGGACCATTTGACCCACGAGAATTACCAGTCCATACTGATTTACCATTCCGTCTTACCATAAATATTTCTGTAGATACATTAATACAATATACAGAACCTTCATAATAATATATGTTTTCACTGCACGATTTATCATTGACATCGTTAATTTTTGGAGAATTTTTGCGTTTAATTATAGTAACTTTCCAATATTTTTTATACTGAGATTTAATTCCACTCCATCCTGCGTGAATTAATAGTCTCATCATATCATCCGCCAATGTCTCAATAAGAGTACAATACATATTTTCAAAATTATGAGTAATATCTTCATTCTTAACTGATACCAGACCCTTAATAAGCATTCTACATTGTTTAGAACTCAACTTCCATACCCATTCAGGTAGATAATGTTTATCCAAACTATTGATATAACTTATAATATTATTATTGTCATAATTATTACCATAATCATTTATTAATTGATCGTTGTTTTTATATATACCATTATTAGCATACCATCTTCCAATAAATGATAACAATGCTTCCATATTAACAATATCTGAACCAGGAATACTATGTTGATAGTCCGCTTCATCAAGAAGACAATCCTTTTTATAAGTAACTTCTCTACCTTTGATTTTATTTGCTTCTACTAGTTCGTAATTATTACTCTTATCTTTGATATACATACGATGTCCAATAGTTACATCTAAATCAATTTGATTATTTGAGATATTATACATATATCCTCTGTAATCAGGATATTTGTATACTTCAATAGGATTTTCATAAACTAATTTATCTTTCTTTAAAATAGCAACCTTATCTTCTTTTTTAATATCACTAATTTTTTTCCAACCAGCGCTCGTTAGAACATCGTGATTATCTGTCAAGCAATGAACTTTATCTGTTACCATATGCTTTAACCTTTGGTAATATGTGGGTCCAATAAATATTTCCGTGTGAATTTGCTCACCCGTCCTTCCATTATACATAATTTCATTACCATATCTCTCCATACCTGATTGTTCTAGAACTTTCGCAATATCTTCTACAGAACAATCGTTGTAAGGAGTTGAATCACCAAATGCTCCAATATGACATCCTGCTTTTCCCATAATACATTCCATCAATTGAGCAATTGTCATTCTTGACGGAATAGCGTGAGGATTCATAATAATATCTGGAACAATACCATCTTTTGTATAAGGCATATCTTGATGTCTATATGTCATTCCAATAGTGCCTTTTTGCGCACTACAACTAGCACATTTGTCTCCAATTTCGGGTTTCCTGTTTTTACGAATACGTACTTTGCAAAATTTATATCCTTCGCTATTTACACCATTATAGTTCATATCAATATACCCGTCATCATTTGCTTTCATAGTTAAACTGCTATCGTGATACGATATTTCTCCGTTAATTTTTTTAGGCATAACCTTTCCTACAATAACATCATTGCCTGTAACATATGTATTTTTTGGAACAAATCCGCTATCATCTAGTTTATCATAACAATATGGTTTTTTATCAGTTTTATCACAAGGGTTTGTAAATATTTCTTCTTCTCCTGTACTATGATTTTTATTGCATACATCTCTGTGTGCTTTATAATAGGTACTAGTAAATAATCCGCGATCCAATGCAGATTGATTTATCATAATACTATCTTCTTGATTAAATCCAGTATGTGTCATAATAGCGACAATGGCATTTACACCAGAAGGTAGTTTATGCGCCATTGTATATTTTGATAATTTAGTGCATACTAGAGATTTTTGGGGGTAATTTAAAATATTTCCCATTGTATCAATTCTTTTATTGAAATTACTAGCGTAAATACCCAATGCTTGTTTCCCCATAGCACATTGATAACAATTACGAGGCGATTGATTATGATCACTAAACGGAATATTAACACCTAAAATACCATTCATTAAACTCGGGTGAATTTCACAATGAGTGAAACATGGAGGAAGTGCAGTACCTTTCATTCCTTCATCTAAGTCAGAAGGAAATGTAGCAATCATAGCATTATTAATTTCATCACAATCCATATACTCAATAAATCCTTCTTTATCTAGATAACTTTCGGGGTCATCGCTATCATCAATTTGTTCGTTAGGTGAAATGAAATAGTCAAACCTTTTATCTTTAATATAATCTTCCCATTTCATATTCTTTCTTTTCAAAATTCTTTCAATACGCAATTCACTTTTATTCAATTCTTTGTTATAATCAACAATGTACAATGGTCTATACATACGACCTGCTTCAGTGCTAATGATAATATTTGATTTTTGAATATTCCAAACAATTGATGTCATAGGATGAATAATACTTGACCTTTTGTAATGCTTGAGATTATTATACAATTCTAAGGGATTGCTATGATATCCGATGATATCGCCGTTAACAATAACATAAATATTATTGCTATTTCCCATATTTTTAAGGAATTCAATTGCTGATTTTTCACAACCTTTATTATTAGAAGTATAAGTATCATTATATACTACAACACCAAATTCAGTAAGAATATTTCTAATATGATAACTATTCATTGAAATAGAAATATTTGTACTTAGTGCCATATTTTTTACAAGTCCTACTGAACTGCCTTCTGGTGTTTCTGCTGGACAAATCATACCAATTTGAGAATTATCCAATTTTCTAGGTTGAACTAATTTTCCATTTTTTTCCATTGCAGTATTAATACGGCGCAAATGTGATAATGTGCTAGCATAAGACATTCTATTTAGAACTTGTGATACTCCTTGTTTAATATTTTGGAAACTACCGATACTTTTAATACCCCAATTACCGGTTGAGAAAGAATACTTAATCCAAGATTCTAACAACGATTGCTTGAAAAATCTATGAATACTGATATCTGATATAATATTGCACAAAGGAGTGTTTGAATTTCCTCTCCACATATTCAATTCTTTTTCAATTGCAACCTTAAGTTCTTTTGTAAGTTTTCCATAACATTGACGAAACAGATTGCTCATTAAAACACCTGGACTATCAACGCGCTTGTTAATATAAGAATCGCGATTATCATAGGTGTCATAACCGAGATATATTCTAATCATTTTGCGAATAATATAACCGATATATAGAGCTTTACGTCTGTAACTTTTTCCTACGTGAGGAAGGAAATCATTTGTTAAATTATTATACAACAATGCTTTATTTGTCGCATATTCATTATTTTTGTTTGAACCATTCATAATTTTAATTAAAACATTTTCTGCCTGTTCTTGTGTCTTGATATCACACGCATCTTCGCAACACGCCATAAGTTCTGAAATAATCCTCTTATTTTCTTCAATTTCTGTATCATATACGATATGGTGAATAATCTCTTTATCACTAATAATACCTAGAGCGCGGAATAATACAAATACGGGAACTTCTGACCTTAAAAATGATGTATTAATACGAATGATGCGACCCATATGATTTAACTTACCGCTCATATTAAGACAAGTTGTTTTAGGAGGAAGATATGTAGAATTGCAAACAGATCTGATTTCTGCATATAGACCCTCGCTATTATTATTAGGATGAAATACCAATGTCTTATTTTCATTAATTCTATCTTGTGAAATTAGAACTTTTTCATTTCCGTTAATAATAAAGTAACCTCCAAAATCGTATATGCATTCGCTATTATTTTCTTCGCAAATTCCTTGCATTTGATTTAATACACAAAGTTTAGACCGAACCATAATAGGGATTTTGCCAATATAAATTCCATTTACATTTTTATCAAATTTTTCAATCATTCCATTTTTATTTGTATATTCAGTTACAATATGAACATCAACATATATACTGCTAGAATATGACATATTATTCATCCTAGCGATGTATGGCGTCATTATATTATGTGTTCCATCTGCCATTTGATAACTAGGTTTAGTAATACTTGGGTTGAGAATATTGATAGATATTTTATAATTATTATCATTCATAGACAATTCACTTTTAGGGTTTGTAAGTTTTACTTTGATAGGATTAAAACCTGAAATAATTTGCCCTAATGTATTGTCAACGAATTTATTATAACTATCTATTTGGTGTTTTACGAGAGGATTTGACGATTCTTGCGAACCTCCTTTTGAGAAGTAAATATCCATAATATCCCAACAATTGGTTGATGAAAACATTATATATAATGCGATTTAGTTAATTATAACTTATAATTCTTAAATATCAATTTTTAATTTTTAATTATAAAAAATTGATTTTGTTATTATAGTATTGAAATATAATGTATAATATAATTGCGATATGTGGAGCAAAAAGAAGCGGCAAAGATGTTCTTTCTAAATATTTGGTACATAAATATAAATATAGAAAATTATATTTTGCCGAACCCTTGAAAAAAGCAGTAAAAGAATTGTTTAATTTTAGCGATATTCAAGTTGGAATTGACGAAGAAAATGCAAATGGTGATGAAAAAGATAATATAGATGAAAGATGGGGGATATCTCCTAGAAAAGCTCTTCAGTATTTTGGGACTGAAATAATGCAATATAAAATAAATGAACTAATACCAAATGCTAATAGAGGATTTTTTGCGGATATATTACTTTCGCGAATTATTGAAAATGAGAAATATGTTATTAGCGATTTGAGATTTTTGCACGAATATGAAAAAATTAAAAATTTGAATATTATTGTAATTAAAGTAATAAGACCTCTTATAAATAAAACTATAGACGAGCATATATCTGAAAATGAATATGAAAAAATACCAAATTGTATAGAATTATTAAATGATGGCAGTATTGAACAATTTTTAGAAAATTTTGAATTATTAAATGCAAAAAATAAAATAGTTGAATAATAATTTACATTAGTTTAGAATAGTTTTGAAGACAATTATTGATTGATGTTTTGATATCTGGAATATTTGGATACAACTCATATAATTTCTTAGAAGATAGTTCTATATTTGACCTTTTTGATAAAAGTATTTTATTTTGTTCTTCAATAGAAAAGTTTTTCCAACTAAACGACGAATCCACATATTTTTTATATAGTTCCAATATTTCGTTGTGCGTAATTACACCTTTATTACACATATTAAAAGTACCCGTTGTATTATTTTTAATCATATCTAGAATAACTGGAAACATATCATCTAAAACTGTCATAGAGTTTGCAATAGAGCATACATATTCATATTTTGTTATTTTTGTAATAAAATTTCTGTCGTGGTCATAATTTACTATAGGCATTCTGATGCGGAGATTTAGTGTATTTTCTGAGAACATATGTTGTAAACGATCAGTATAACCCTTTACAATTGAATAAGAAGAACCATAAAAATTCGGAGATTTCTCTTCGTCAATTTCTTCGGTGATGTTATCATTATATTCAAAAATACATCCTGTACCCATATATGTATAATGTATATTGTATTTTTTACATAAAATAGACAATACGATTGGTGCGTATAAATTATCTCGGATATTATCTACTAATTTACCGGGTTGTTCTAGATAATCAATTGTATTATAATTTTCTCCATGCGTCCTACCTATGAATGAAATAACATGTGTTGGATTATGTTCTAAAATTTCTTTTTCAACTTCTTTTTCATTATCTGCGCGAATATTAGTTTCTATATATACAATATTGTCATCACTTAGATATTTGCAAAATTGTTTTCCAATCCATCCTCTACTGCCAAAAAATAATATTTTCATAATTATACTATAATATAGTATATAACCTTATATATTTAGAATATTGAGTAAAAACCTATATAAGAATATAAAAAATTGATTAAAATTTATTGGTTAACTGGCAATAATTATTATGGAGTGTTCTAAATGTCATAAGATTAAAGATTTTTGCGAGTTTTCCTTTAAAAATGTTGATGAAAAAATATACTACTTATATTGCGATGAGTGTAGAAATAAAACAATAGAAGAGCAAAGAAAATACAAGGAGAAAGCATACGAAGAATATAATATGAGAAAAATAAATAATATAATGATATGTGAATGCGGAATTAAATATGTCTGCTTTAGAGATTTTCATATGTATAGGCATATCAATAGTAAAAAACATAAAAACACAATTAAAGAAAAATATAATACTATACAATAAAATTAATTTCTTTATATAGTAGTAGTATAAAGATATATGACTATTGGCGGTTCTACATGCGGAGCTAAAATGGGAGGTAATCCTGGTGGTGAAGTACCACCTCCTGTAACCGGAGGTGCCAAAAAATTAAGAGTTATTAAGAAAAAAGTTGTTAAAGGCGTTAAACCTGTTAAACGTGTCGCTAAAAAAGGCGGTGAAGGTGGTGAACATCATGATATAGCGAAATCATTAGGAGGAGCTAAAAAAGTAGTTAAAAAAGTAGTTAAAAAAGTAGTTAAAAAAGTAGTTAAAAAAGGTGGTGAAGGAGAAAAAGTTGCGGAAGAGGAAAGAAAATTTGCAGATTTAATGATTCCTGAATATGACGAAAAAGATGAAAAAGTGTCGGGTGGTGCTAAGAAACGTCTCCCTCGCAAAGTAGTCTTACGTCGCGTAAAAAAAGGCGGTTCTTCCGAAGAAGATGAAGATGAAGATAAAGATGAAGATGAAGAAGTTTCAGGTGGTGCTAAGAAACGTCGCCGTCGAGTAAGAAAAGGTGGGTCTTCTGGAGATGACGACGATGATGAAAAAAAAGTTTCAGGCGGTGCTAAAAAAAGAGCTCTAACTCCTTACAATAAATTTGTAAAAAAACACTTTCCTAAAATGAAAGCCGAATTTCCTAATAATAAAGCAGTACAAATAATGAAAAAAATAGCAATTGAATGGAAAAAACAAAAATAAATAATTATATTAGGTAAAAATGAAAAAATATAAACCACCTTATGAAAAAGGATATACTATATATACTATATCAAATTGTAAATATTGTAAAATGATAGATGACAATCTTAAATCAAATAAAAAAATAATAAATTGTGATAAATATATAGAAACTTTAAGAGAACGTGATAATTTTTATAAATTTATTGAACAATATACTAAAATACCTTATAAATATTTTCCTATGTTATTTAAAAACGGCATCTTTATAGGAGGTTATAAAGAATGGTTAGAATATAAACTTCTTTAAATTAGATCACACATATAATCGTAATCGTAATAATCTACTATAATGTTGTCGTTTAAATCATCTTTTTTTTCTTTTTCAATAATAATTGATGCATTAACATTTTCCAAATAAATTTTCTTATATTTTTTGTTAAAAATGCCATTATTAAATCCTTCATAAACATTATAGTAAGTAGGCATTTGGATTCTTTTGCTCCTTTTGTGTAAAGAAAAACCTAGAATTTATCAATAGTAATTACAAGATATATCTGTAAAGTAGAACGGGACCTATTTAATACAATTGAGGATTTGACAAACTTGAAGTTTCTAAATGCGTTTATTGTAAAATATTGTACTATTTACAAAAATCAATTTTTATATTTTTTTCAAAAAAAATGAACAAATATTTTGTATAGTTTGTATAATAAAACATCTATCAATATTTATTGATTATTTATATGTGTAAATAGTTTCCAAAAACAGATTCGCCATTATAATAGATATATAAAAATCCATCACCATGTTTCATTTCATTATAAATAGTACTCATAGTTGCTGATGTAGGAGGTAATATATTATTAATGAATATAAATATTGCTTTATCCGGGGATAATTTGATTCTCTGTCTAATTATAGATATAAATTGTCCAATTGTTAGATCACAAGGAACAAGATATTTTTTTTTATCAATGTCATTTAAATTACAACCTTTTGCTTTTCCAACTATTACTGGTACTCTTTCTGGATATTTCTCTCTTACTCTTTTACTTTCATTGTATTTTTTTTCAAAATCTGTACTCATATAATCTATAATTATATTATAAAAATAAAAAATCAATATCTTATATTATTTACATTATCAAACCATTTTTTAAATATTTGTTTAGATATTGTATTATTGTGTGAAATCATAGGTATTTTTCGGTCTTCTTTATTTTTTTTAATTTCTTCGTATATATATTCGTCGTCAAATCCAATATCCGCAGCATCCTCTCTAGTATTAGCGTAATTTATTTTATCTAAACGCGCCCAATAACAAGCAGATAAACACATAGGACAGGGTTCGCAACTTGTATAAATGGTACAACCTTGTAGATTAAAATTACCAATATTTGCACAAGCTCTTCTAATAGCAACCATTTCCGCATGTGCTGTAGGGTCATTATTTAAGGTTACTTCATTATGCCCCTCGCCTATAATATTTCCATTTTTATCTACAATTACTGCTCCAAAAGGTCCTCCAGAACTGATAGCGGATAATTCAATTGCTCTTTCCATAATTATAATATGTAATCAATATATTTTTATATAATTACTAATTATCTTTTATTACCCAATTGTCAATACAATTAGTAAAATCTGTTTTATTATCTGTATCATCGCATATAGGTTCATCTTTAATTATAGTACCTCCAAAAATAATAGAAGGAAGTTCATTGCTTAAATTAACAAATCTTATAATATCTGCAAACATAATTATATAAAGTATAAATGTATATATTTATATAATTTTTATATATATTTATTATCAATGATATCTATTGATATAAAGGATGGTTTAGGAAACCAATTATTTCAATTAATGACTTTAATAGCGTATTCAAAAAAATATAATAATCCTTTTATAATTGAAAAAAAATCACATAGTCCAGGATGTACTTATAGAAATGTATATTGGAATAATTTTTTAAATAAATTAGAAAAGTATTTAGTTAATACACCAATACATTTTCAGATGTATGAAGAAAAATCCTTTGAATATAATCAATTGCCTGAAATATCTAATAATACTAATTTAAAATTATCAGGGAGCTTTCAATCTTATAAATATTTTGACTTTTGCAAAAAAGATCTTTTAAATGATATTGATTTTGAAACTAAGAAGATAGAAGTTAAAAATAAAGTAACAGATGTTAATCCTTTAGAAATGATTTCTATGCATTTTCGCATTGGAGATATTATTAATGTTCATAGTATCAATAGCAATATACTATCATTAGATTATTATATTAATGCTATTAATTATATTATAAATCAAGAGAAAAAAGATAATATTAAAATTTTATATTTCTGTGAAGAAGTAGATAAGGATTTTGTTAAAAAAAATTATATATATCATCTAAAAAATATTTTTCCTAATATTATATTTACACAAAGTATTATTAAATTAGAAGATTGGGAACAGATGATTTTAATGAGTTTGTGCAAACATCATATTATAGCAAATAGTACTTTTAGTTGGTGGTCTGCATACTTTGCAGATAATGGTGATTATAAAATAATATGTTATCCTGATAAATGGTCGCATTCTTCAATTATATATGAAGATACTATCGATTTATTTCCTAATAATTGGATTATGTGTGATACAAGTAATAATAAATATTTACTAGAAAATGTTTATTATATTAATTTGAAAGAGTCTAAAGATAGAAGAATTGAAACAGAAGAAGAACTTAGAAAAATGAATTGGAAATTTCAGAGATTTGACGGAATTAAAGTAAAAGATGGACGTATTGGTTGTTGTCTAAGTCATCTAAAAGTTATTGAGATGGCAAAACAAAATAATTTAGAATATGTTGTAGTTGTTGAAGATGATATTCAGTTTTCAGAACCAGAAAAATACAATAATATGCTTATAAATTTTAAAGATTTTATGAATTCTAATAATGTAGAATATGATGTACTATTATTTGCTGCAACTATTCCAGACAAAATAAATGGAATTAAACCTATAACAAATCATATATATAAGGCATATGCGTGCTTTACAACCACCGGATATATAGTAAGGAGGCATTATTATGATAAATTAATAGAAAATTATAAAGAATCTATTCAACTATTAATCAACTATAGTAATATTGATGCGGGATGTATAGATGTAAATTGGATAAAATTACAAGGTCCTGGCAATTGGTTCATATTAATGCCACGTACTATAAATCAGAGACCTTCTCATAGTATAATACAGAATACTTTTGTTAATTATAGTTCAATGCTTCTGGATTAAAAAATGAGTACATAATTTTATTTTTCTAAGATTTTTATAAACTTTTTGAAATTTCTAAATTTTTTTTAATTATGTACTCATTTTTCTAAAATATATATAATTAATATAAAATTGATAGAGTAGTATTATATTTACACTACTAAACGATGTGTAGTTGCGACAAAAATACTAATTTCAGGAATACATGCTGGATTAAAGCAGGAAACTATAAGAGTTGCCCAATGCTCTATTATAGTACATTGTATCGCATATTTGAAGATTATAAATTAAATAAAAAAGTAGAATCTAAAGGTTTTGATAGTATTAAAGAGTATATTATGGATACATGCAATTTCAATCATCAAGATTGGTATTATTTGAAAGAGCTCTATAATAGCGATGATAGTATTTTTAAGAAAAATGAAGTATTAAAAATTCAAAATAGCGTACCCTTTCAATATACACCTGATATGAGTAATCTCTATCTTCGCTGGTTACATTAAATCCATATTACATAAGATAGTCTTGTGTTGTATTTATTAAATATATATAAATATATATAATAAATATACACATATAATGGCATATCTTTTTACACATCATGATAAATTTCATATACATAAAACATTGGGATTTTTAGCAGTTTTTAATTTTATATTGCGTTTTTATTATGCTATCGTTTATGGTACTTCATTTCCATCTTTTGAATCAAAGTTTTTTTCTTGTTCATCTGTATTAATTCACGCTTTATTACCTATTGCATCACTATCAATACCTCTACCTGAAAAAAGAAACTTCACAAGTCCTATGATATGGAAAGAGTTTAGATTGCATTCAATACTTTTTTCATGCAGACATGCATTTTT
>Ga0208228_1000004_pt1 | contig 37674 bp, 41 predicted proteins | sample LakMenEpi25Jul11_FD_150730 | JGI IMG/M metagenome (GOLD analysis project Ga0208228, IMG submission 150730) | Freshwater microbial communities from Lake Mendota, WI - 25JUL2011 deep hole epilimnion (SPAdes) | ecosystem: Environmental > Aquatic > Freshwater > Lake > Epilimnion/Euphotic zone ...
ATCGTGTCCCCATTAAAGTTAAATATTCTGAATTTGGTTCATCAACGATTAAATTGAACATGAAACCTTTTAGTGAGCTGGCTGTGAGCAAAGATACTATGGAGCTATCTTTATCTACCATATCATAAACTGGCGTAAATCCGCGCTTCTCAATATTTTTCAATTTTAATCCACCCGTTTGTTCGTTCATAGTTTCTTCGTTCATAGTTTGTTCGTTCATAGTTTGTTCGTTCATATTATATACGAATAAAAAAACAAATTTTTACTAATTTAAACATCTACCAAATACAATCTCCTATACTACGCATATTTCTTTAATATTGCTGCCGGTATAATCATTTCGTCCTTTGCTATCTTTTCCAATTTTTTATAACATTTGTTAATTGTTACTTCGCTAATTTTACTAACATTATTAATTGATGCTTTTGTAATGTTTAAATTACATACTTGTGATACAAAATATATAATACCGCCAGCAATAGAATGCGGTGTATTTTCAGGAATTAGTCCTAATTGTTCTATTTTAAATGCTACAAATTTACATACATTTGTTAATTCGTTATTAATATTTAATTTGCTACAAAAACGTTCAATAAATGATGATGGAGTTGTTTTACTTAATGATGTAATATCTTCGTTTACATTATTATTATGCTCAATTTCATTAATAATGGACAAAGCATTTTTACAACCTTTTGTTGCGCTAGCATTGTCCAAATTAAATATATTTGCTATTTCTTTTGCTGTTCGAGGATAATTATTAATTCTACAAGAAATATATATTGATGCCGCTATAATTCCATCACGATTTAATCCTCTATATGTTTTTGTTTCTGAAATTTTCTTATGTAGTCTCATTGCTTCATCTATAATAATTTTAGGAATTCCCGAATTTTGTGAAATATTAACTATTAATTGAAATTCATCATAGCGCGACTTTTCTTTATATGGCATTGCTTGCCAATCTGTATATCTACGAATTTTATGCATCTCATAACTCGATTTACCAGGACATAAAACTTTACAACTATAAGAAGATTCTTTTAATAATGGATTAATAGGCATTCCACATCGTGTTGGGTCACTATGACTATTATCATCCGCACCATAAAATCGCCATTCCGCACTTTGATCTAAATTATCTTTATAAATAAGACCACACTTATTATTAGAACATGTTAAGAATCCATCTTCCCCTACATGTAAAGATTCATTACAATTAACACATAAATTATCATTTAGAAGTGCATCTTCTTCTTTAATATAAACACATTCAATATTTACATTTGACTTCACTTCTTCATCAAAAATATTCCATAGTTTTTTATTAGTATTTTCCTTTAATTTATTTTTCCTTGTTTCTTGTTTATTACATTTTTGACTTTTACTCATAAAATTTTCATAATTACATTGTGATGATTCTAACATTTAATTCTCACTATTATTAAATAATTTATTTTTAAACCTATTTACTTCAATTTAAATTATTAATATTTTAATAGTAATATTAATATAGTAATATTAATAATATAATATTATAATAATTTTTAATAATATATTAGTATATATTAATATATTATGAGTTTTATAACAGATAATTTTATTACAAATTTTTTTAATAATTCGACAAAAACAGATGAAGATTTAGATAAATTTATAAATAAAAAATTTACGTCTTATTTAAATAATTCAAATTTATTACTAAATTTTGTTTCGGATTTTGAAGATTATAAAATTAATGGGAGAAATGATAATAGAAGCAAATGCGATGAGTGTGAAAGTTTATATATATTAACTAGTGAAATTTTTGAAAATTATATAAATAGAGTTAAAATTCCTTTTGATATTACTATATATGGTGATGGTAAAGAAAAATATAACTATAATAATAAAGTATTATATTTTTTTGATTTAAAAGATTTAAATAAAATATTACAATCCAAAAATTTGGCCAAAAATAGTGATGAAACCAGAATCTTAAATAAAAAAAGAATATTATGCAAAATTATTTCATTAAGTTTTATTAAAATTTATATTATTATTAAAAGTATTTTTCAAACATTTAATATTTATAGTTCATTAGTAAACAATAAAAACAAAATTAGAGATGCTATACCAATGGCTGATGAAATGCAACCTAATCTCGAAGAACTAGAACCTAATCCTGATGAAATGCAACCTAATCCCGAAGAACTAGAACCTAACCCTGATGAAATGCAACCTAATCCTGATGAAATGCAACCTAATCCCGAAGAACTAGAACCTAACCCTGATGAAAGGCAACCTAACCCTGATGAAAGGCAACCTAATCCTGATGAAAGACAACCTAATCCCGAAGAACTAGAACCTAACCCTGATGAAAGGCAACCTAAGCAACACGAAGAAAGGCAACCTAATCCTGAAGAAAGGCAACCCAATCCTGAAGAAAAACAACAACCACTACTAGGAATACAACCCAATATTCCGTTAAGTGGCGGCGGATTTTTTGATTTTCTTAACCCTTTGCAAAATAAAGCAGAAGGTATTAAAAATGAAATTCCACAAGATGAACCCCAAAGAAGTGCTAAACTACAAATCTCAAGTAATGTTTTTTATTCAATATTTGTAATATTATTTGAAAACGAGGAAGTTGAATTAACATCAAAAAATTTTACTGCTGATTATTTAAATAAAAATTTAGATATTATAAAAAATGAAAACTTAGTTATTAAGTTACCGCGACTATTAAATTATATATGTAGCAAAAAAGTATATTTATCAGATTTTATTTTAAAAAATTCGCTAATATTTAATGATAATAATTTTAAATTTTTAAGATTAAAAATATCTGATACTTTAGAAAATGATGTTACATTTTATTTAAAAGAAATAGATGAAAAAAATAAAAAATATACACTAGATACTACTGCAAAATTAAAAGAATTAGAGAAATGTTTTACAAAAGAAAATGTGGCATTTATTGAAAATTATTGTAAAACTAATAACTTAGACTTAACAAATTTAAATATTTTAAGTAGCGTAAAAGGTTTCTTACAAAAAATGATAGCTAATTATTTTAAAAATAGAAATAGATTATATGATTCAATAATAAAAAAATTAATAAAATTCAATGCTAGAACTAATGAAATAGAAAATATTAATCCTAGTTTAACATATGTAAAAATATTAGAGCTTACAGAGCAAGCAAAAAGTATATTATTAGATTTACATATTGATATTTTTAAATCATTAAATAGTATTATTAATAAAATTAGAGTTACATTAATACATAAATATGGTAGTCAAATTACTAGTAACAATGTTGAGAAACCACCAATATCAGAGGGTGGTAAAAAAACAAAAAGATATTATAAGAAACAAAATAAAAAACATCATAAAAGAACAAAAAAATATAATCGCAAATAAATTAATTAATCTGTAACTTTTCCAATAAACTATTATTATATATTAAATTTCCAGATGGTTTATAAGACTTTACATCTTTATATTCTTTACTTGACGAAGTATTAATATTTTTTATTTGTTTATTATTTGAAAATAATAAATTATCTTTAGCGTCTTTGTTTTCAAGAGCATTAGCCATATTAGTATTATTATTTTTGTCATCATTAGTAATAATATTACCATATTCGTCAATAACATTACCAGTTTTCTTTTTTATTTCATTACGCACATAAGTTGGCACCCAGTGTTTCCAACTTATAAATAATAGATTAGGATGCGTATATCTTACAATAAATCCATTTGCCCGTAATTTGTCTATTGTATATGCCGTACAATCTTTATAATCATATTTTGGAACACCTATTACCATTTCAGGCATTAAATACCAACAACAATTATCATTAACTATATTTTTGGAAACGTATTTAATTTTATTATGTATTCTTTGTAAGATTTTATTGTAATTATTTAAAACATTTAAATCTTGCTGTTGCTTTTTATTATATAATTCATCTAAATTTAATTTTAAAGATTCGTCTTCATTGTCTATTTTATTTGAAAAATTATAAAAAAAATCAGATGACATATTTTTATATTTAAAAATATAAAAATATAAAAATATAAAAATTTATTTTCATTAATTATTAAATTAATGAAAATAATTAAACACTTAGTTTTAAGTGGCGGCGGTCCAATTGGATTAGTTGAATATGGAGCATTAAAACATTTGACCACCAATAACATTATAAATCTTACTAATATACAATCAGTTTACACTTCATCTATAGGAAGTATTATAGCATTTATATATATATTAAATTTTGATTGGCAATGGATAGATGATTTCTTAATTAAAAGACCTTGGGAAAAATTAATAAACTTTTCTTATAGTGCCTATTTAAATATTTTTTACGATAAAGGAATAGTTAATAAAAAAATTATTATTAATGCTTTAAAACCTTTATTTCTTGCTAAAGAAATACCATTAACTATTACATTATTAGAATTTTATAATTTAACTGCTGTGGAATTTAATATATATACTTGTAATTTAACAAGTTTTAAAAAGGAGAAACTTAATTATATTAATACACCAAATTTAGAATTATTAGATGCTCTTTATATGTCTATAAGTATTCCAGTATTGTTTGTTCCATTATATATTAATAATTGTTATTATTTAGATGGAAGTATTTTTATAAATTGTCCAATAAATGAATGTATATTTGATAAAAAATGTTGTTATGATGAAATACTATGTTTTGTAAATGATAAAAGAGAACCTATTGACTTATGTAATAATTTTTATAAAGAAAATAATTACACTTATGATTCTAATGGGTATCAACTAAATGAGGAAACCAATTTTTTTGAATATTTAATTTATATTATAAAAACTTTGTTTAATAAACTTTCTATAATTGAAAATGAAAATCTTATTATAATTAAAAATACTATAAATATGTGTTTAAGTGAACAAACAATAGATTTTAAATATTGGTCATACGCAGTTAAAACAGAAACTGAGCGAGATTATTTAGTAAAACTAGGCGAAAAACAAGGGGAAAAATTTATTAGCCTGCTAATGTCTTTACAAGAAGATACCGTAAAAGAAGATACTTTACAAGAAGGCACCGTAAAAGAAGACACTTTACAAGAAGACACTTTACAAGAAGGCACCGTAAACGAAGATACTGTAAAAAGCATTTAGTAATTTTTTAATTATTTTAAGCAATAGATGATTCTAAAAATTTTATTAAACTTATTTTATCTGGTTTTGCATCGTAATTATAAACTTCTTTTTTGTAAATTAATTTTATAGTAGGATAGCCTTCTACTTTATATTTATCTGCTAATACAGAGTTTTTATCACAATCTATTCTTGTTACCATAATTTTATAATCATTTTTAGCATTTTGTGTAGTAATATAGTCTTCAAATTTTTTAATTTCTGGTAATGCTTGTTTACAATAAGGACACCATTCTGTATAAAAAAACAATATTACTACATCATTGCTGCTATTTTTGTTTTTGCTAACAAATTCTCTATTTAACGAATGATTTTTTATAATATTATTTTTAATATAATTAGTATATACAAAATAAAATGCACCTGAAAATATTATAATTAATATTGTTATTAATAAAAGTGATTTTTTATCTCTAAGTATTCCATTAAAAGCATTTTTTAAATTTTCTAAATAAATATTAAAATTTTGAATAAACATATGTTTTATATATGTTTAATAATTAATTTTATAAGTATTTAACATATTATTTTTAATAATTATTTTATTAGTTATTATTAGTAATAAATAATAAACTAAAATATGGCAAAAACTTATAAAAAAAATAACGCTATAAAAAATTCTAAAAAGAATACTACTAAAAAATCTATATATAATAATAAAGATTATAAAAGTGGTGATGGTATGTTAACCAGTGTATGGGGACCCAGTTTATGGCATTATTTACATGTAATGAGTTTTAATTATCCTATTACTCCTACAAAAATACAAAAACAAAAATATAAACAATTATTATTAAATTTTCAATATACATTGCCTTGTAAATATTGTCGTATGAATTTAAAAAAAAATTTTAAGAAATTTCCATTAACTGATAAAATATTTAAAAATAGAAATAATTTTTCACGTTATATTTTTAATTTACATGAACAAATTAATAAATTGTTGGGTAAAAATTCTGGTTTAACATATTGTGAAGTGCGTGATAATTATGAACATTTTAGATCTAGATGTACTATTGATAAACCTAAATTGTTTAATTATACAAAAAAAAATAAAACTTTAGAACCCAAGGAAAAAGGTTGCACAACTCCTATGTATGGTAAAAAATCAAAATGTGTAATAAAGATAGTTCCACAAGAAGAAAAATGCAAAACTTTTAATATAGACAAAAGATGTTTAAAACATAAATAAAACTAATATAATTTTATATAAATTTTTTAATATTATATAATTGTATTATATAAATGAAATATAGTCTCTCAAAAAAGTTTTCACGCGTTAAAAATTTTGCTAAATTATCAAAAAAAAGATTATTAGCTTTAGTAAAAAAACTTACACGAAGAAATAAATATAGAAAACAACGAGGGGGATGAGGAGAACCTATAGTTAATAATTAAATAAATTATTACAACCAAACTACTCAATAATACTTATATGAAAATATTATGATAAAACTATTATTTAATAGATTCATAATATTTGAGACACAAGTATATACAAAATATTAATATATTGACTTATAATGCCAATACATTAATAATTTAATCTAAAAACTTTGTATTCTTTACATACCAAATGAACTAAAATCAGTTAATACTGGTCTTGGTATAATTTCTGCGTCTGTATTTTCTTGTATAGTATCAGAGAATAATTGTGGTGGTTGATATGGAGGGTAACTTTCTCTCATATAATTTTGATTTCTATTAAAATTATTCACATTATTAGTATTATTAGTATTAGTATTAGTATTAGTATTAGTATTAGTATTAGTATTAGTATTAGTATTAGTATTTCTAGAGTTATTTGCTCGTGTATTTGATAGTAAATTGTTACTAACCTCTCTAATAATTCTAGTATCATCAGTAACTTTAGCAACATTTTGGTTTAAGCACATATTTGATATCATAGTTGGTGATACGTTTGGACCAAACAACGTATTAGCATAGTCTAATGGATTCATAGTATTAACAGGATTTACTATTGGGTTAGATGGTAAATTCATTGCTGTTTCAAAGTTATTATATATTGGAGGAATATAGTTAGAACCAAAAGCACCTTGCCTTAATAAATACAAATTGAAGTCATTATAAAAATTATAACCTCGTAGATCATTTAAAATATTAGCAGATGTTTCAGTAGTTGGTGTTGGTGGTTGAAAAATTTGACCGTTCACAATAACATTTTCTCCATTTATCTTCATAGAAAACTTTGATAATTTTTCATTACTTAGATCATAAAAATTTCCTGAATTTTCTATAAATACCATATTCATAGTTTTAATATTTGAAGGATCTGTTATTGGAATAGTACTTATATCTAACATAATAGTTGTATTTGCTCTAATATTTAGTAATGATATATCAGTTGCTGTATTATAATAACTTAACAATATATTTTTTGTTCTAAAATTATTCAAATTTCTATTTTGTGAAGTTACATTATTTGAACTTTCTAATATTAATCCAGTTGGTAAAGTTGCCAATTTATACTTATATTTATTAATATCTAATGTATAATAATTATAACTAGTATCGCTAGTAGTATCTAAAAAATATCTTCTATTATTGCTATTAAAATTACCGAAAGATTCTTTTACATTTGACATATTTACAAACACAATACACGACAATATTACAAATATTAATAACATAATTATTAACAAATTATTTTTTTTAAAATTGAAATTCATATTATATTATATTAAATATATAATAAAAATTTTCATTATAACTTTAAATGTCTAAAATTATTAAATCTGTAAATTGTCTTCAAAAAAAATTTAATACTTCAAATTCAAATATTATGGAAATTGGAATTGATGAAGCAGGAAGAGGTCCTATGTTTGGTAGGATTTATAGTGCTGCTGTTATTTTACCTAATAATGAAGAATTTAAATATGAATTATTAAAAGACAGCAAAAAGTTTACTTCCGAAAAAAAGATAAATGAGGTAGCTGATTATATAAAAACCAATGCGTTATTTTGGAGTGTGTCATATGAAGATGAAAAAACAATTGATTCTATAAATATTAGACAAGCTACTTTATGTGCTATGCATAAAGCAATAAGTGAGGTAATTAAGCAAAATAATAGTATTGCTAATTTAAATAGTAATGAGTGCTATTACTTATTAGTTGATGGCAATGATTTTAAACCATATACTTATTATTGTGAAGCAACACACATTATTAAACAAATTAATCATATTTTAATTGAAGGTGGAGATAATAAGTTTTGCTCAATTGCCGCGGCCTCTATATTGGCTAAAGTAGAGCGCGATAAATATATTAGAGAAATGTGTGTTAACTTTCCTAAACTAAATATTTATTATGGATTATTAACAAATAAAGGTTATGGAACATCTAAACATATGGAAGGAATAAAAAAATATGGAATTAGCAAATGGCATCGCGCTACTTATGGTTGTTGTAAAGAAGCATCTATTAACGATGAGGAATTTTATAAAGATTAAATAATGGTTCGAAGACGACGTGCCCAATTAGTTTTATGCTCCTTAGTTTTAGACTTTGATTTCTTATTTTGAATTAACAATAAGCGCATTTTTTCTTGCTTATTTTTAATAAGTTCAATTGTCTTTTGTATTTCACTTAATTCATTTAATAACTTTTGTTTTTTTGCTTTTTGCTTACTCTTAAAACTACAATAATTCTTTTTATATGTTTCATAATTATAATCATCATCAGATTCTTCCTCAATGTCTACATAATCAGGGTCTTTTGAGTCATCTTCTTCTTGGTCATCTTCTTCGGAACTATAATAATCCTCTTCTTCTTCAGAAGTGCCATACATATCATTTACATTATGCGTGGAACAATCACAAATACTATTAGAACTAATTGATGTTGAACTATTACTATTACTTGCTAATGGCATAGCATGCTCTTTAAAGGGACTAAATTGAACTTCCCAATATAATGGATCATCATATACCATAGCACATTTATTATTTTCAATGGCATTGTAAAAATTCTGCGCACCTTGATTATTATAATAAAATTCTACTTCAATTAAAGCATAACAATAATTATATTTATCTTCAACATAATATTCAGGTTCAAGATGCTTAAAAACTTGGACATTCTTAATTTTGGCAATATTGAAATCCTCAAAATACTTAATAATAGTAGGAATGTCTTCATAAACAACGTAATCAGGGATGTAGAGCATTTTCTTTGAAAACATAGTAGTCATAGTATAATAATTTAATTGTTAACTATTAAATTTTTGAAATCAATTTTTTTTTATATTTTTTGTATTTTTTGTATTTTATTTAGAAATAAGCAATAACTTATTAAATCTTTATAATATATAATATGCGTAAAATAACGAAAAAAAAATATAAGAAAAGAAAAACAAAAATAAACATACATTATACTAAAGGAAGAGGCAAAGAAAGTTATGAGCAAGTTGTTGATAAATTTAAAATAATTTTTGGTGAAAAGGTATTTAGTAAAATAGTATACTATTCTAATCCTAGTTATATTCAAAAATTTATTGATTTATTAAATATTGAGAAAAATAAACCAAAGAATAGTAATTTGAACAATAATGAACAAATTACTAATATTTTACACCCTGCTTTAGAAGCATTTTTAAATTTTATAAGAACTGAGTATTTTGTTTTAAGAGCAATCATTCCATCTATTGTAAATACTGATAAAGTTCTTAAACCTAGTAGAATAGAAAGAATACTAATACTAGCAAAAAAAGACAGGTTAATAGAAGAATTTATTCGAGACTTAGAAGTGCTAAAATTAGGACCTGATAGTACTATAAATATACCACCTATTTCATCTCCAACTCGAGTTACAAGTCCAACTCGACTTCCATCATCAGAACTAGCTCCATCATCAGAAGTAGCTCCATCATCAGAAGTAGCTCCATCATCAGAAGTAGCTCCATCATCAGAACTAGCTCCAGTTACACCTCCACCTCCACCTCCATCTCAATATAAATTTAAATCTCCACATAAATCTAAATCTCCACATAACTCTAAATCTCCATATAAATTTAAATCTCCACATAGATCTAAATCTCCAGTTCCTATTGTAGCAATACGAGTAAGACAAGTAACACAAAGCAACCCAAGTGCAATTAAAGTTAATAAGGTGTTAAATCTTGGACAAGGAAGAAATTATAAAAAAACCAGACGCCATAAAAAACATTAGTATTTAGCATAAAAAAATTGATTTCTTTTTTAAACATAATAAAAAAAGAAATCAAATAAATTACAATATAAGAAACAATGACTTGTGTTGTTACTAATTATTTGTTAAGCGAAATTTTTAATACGCAAAATATTACGAAGTTTTATAAAACATTAATTACTAAACATTATTATTGTGAAGATGATTTTAAATTAAAGACTAATTATGCAATTTTATTGTTTGTTGATACATTATTTTTAGATAAAAATGGTGGTTATAAAGGGTTAATTGTACCACATAACCTACAATGCGAACTGTATCAATATATAGCTGACAATCGCTTAAAAATTTTTCATTATGTAACTTTTAAAGCATCTGCACATAATGATTTAACTGGACTACAATTGCTTATTGATGAGTTTAAAAAAGATAACTGGATTGTGCTATTTGGTCATTATTTATATGATAAAACATTGGATTTACTAAGTAGCAAAGAGTATTGTTTTGACATAAAAAACAAAATATATGCTATTATTTGTAGTCTTAAAGAAGCACAAGTAATAAAAGAAGCAGAAGCAGAAAAAACAGAACTATTATGCGATGCTTGTGAAAATGATTGTCCTATTTGTTTATCTGCTATGGATAGTAATAATACCATTACAACTCTATGTAAGCATAGCTTTCATGTGCTATGCTTATATCCGATGTTTGATGAAGCAGTTAAAAAGAATACAACACAACCAAAAATTAGTTGTCCGTTATGTCGTGCTGATGTATTTATAAAGTCAAAAATAACATTTAAAGAAATAGTGAATTATTAAAAAGTTAGTAAAGCAATAAACATAGTTTTATAAAAAAAAAATTTTTTTTACAACACACACAATATTTATCTTGAACCTCTAACAATACATAGAACAACTTTATTCGGTTGCCTGCTCAAAGTTCTCAAACAACGGCTCTAAATCTACATTATTAACGCAGTTAAAAACATGAGGCAAGTTATAATGTGTCTCTCCAGTTTCATTACTAATCCAACAGAAATTATGATCATAGTCACAACTCAAAATGCGATCTCTATGATTTTGTGCCCAGCACATTGCATAGTATGTAAAGATAGTTTCTGTTTCCCAATCCATAGTAGACAAAACATTTGACACGTGTTTTAAAGCATCGCATAAGTCACCTTCATTTACTCTCTCTGTGTCTTGCATAGCATTTATCCTTCCTACTAAAAAGTCAATCAAGAGTCTAGTCATTTCATCCGCCACGACTTCCTCCAAACAAGCTTCAAACTTAGACACTCCATGTTCAATATACCATGAATCTGTTCTAATCCAATAATTCATGATGGCTTCCAATTCCCTAGGAAGTTTCTTTACATCAAACTTGTTTTGAATAGTGCTTACTACTTTATCGACTTTCATATTTATCATAACTCTGAACAAGACATCATCAATAATAAGAGTGCCAAACAAGCCCCGAATCTCGGCAATATTGTTACTATTCATAGTGCTTTGTATAAATTGCCGAGGCTAGTATTTAATTTAATTAAATTTAAAACTAACTCAATTTTAATAAAGCATAACACCATTTTTAAATAAAAAAATATTATTACAATACAATACAATACAATACAATACAATACAATACAATACAATACAATACACATTAGTTTCTAATAAATAGGAGCACGACACAAAGGACATGGAGCACAAGTCTTATTGTGATTTTCTTTTTGTTGTAAGTATATACGTTTACAATTATCTAAACATCCCATATGGAATATATGCTTACAAGCAGTTCTAACACAAAGAGAATTAACAAATTCAATAGAATCAACTTCCAAGCAAATAGAGCACTCCCATTTTTGGTCATGCTTGAAGTTGCTTGGTAATACTTCTAATGGGATTACATTATTGGGAAGCTTAGGAAGATGAGGCAAGTGAAATTGTGTTGACATAGTTCGTTTGCAAAACCACGAAAAAGGACGATCACAGTCTTCTTGTATTAGGCACTCTCCTTTATTTTGTTGATAGTGATCTGCTTCGATAGACAACTTGACATTTATATCCCAAAAATAGTTACTAGTAAATTCTGACATAGACACACGAAGAACTTCTAAAGCCAAGTCGTCTTCGTTGACAGAACTTCCAAGTCCATACTCATACTCTTTATCGCGTATTTTTAAAAGATCAATTACATGACGTCTCATTTCCCTATATACTACGTTGCGAAGACAATGCTCAAACTTTGACATTCTAGTTTTATCATCAATATACCACGAATGTGTTCTTATCCAACTATTCATAATAGCCTTCAAATGCCTAGAAAGATTGTGTGTAATAATATCGTTTTGAATAGTATTTACTAATATATTGATTGCATCATTTAGTAAAGGCGCGCTAGCCTCAGCATCATACAAAGCATTGATGCGGGCATCCAAGCCGACCTCGCATTGTGTCATAGTTGCTTATAGTTTCTTGTTTTGCTTTGTATTAGTATTGGAGGCTATTACTTTATTAAAAAATAAATCATTTCAATTTTAATAAAGTATAATAATAAATTTGTAATAATAGTTTTTAATAAAAAAAAATATGCAAAGCACACCACACACACAATACAAACTAGTCTCTAGTTATTAGCATGGCACAAGAGTGTTAGCACCAGCACAAACCCAACCTACTTCCTCTTCGTCCTCGTATTTTGAGAAGCGATTTGGCTTAGGAAGATGAGGCAAATGATAGCACACCTCCTTATTTATATTGTCGTAATATTGGAAATATCCACTATCACTACTCTCTATGAGGTCGTGCTCTCCATGTTCTAAAACCCACCTACAAGCCTCGGTCTCCAGTTCAGCACCCATTGTTGGCCATAAGTTCTTATGATAATTATACAAACTATTTGATGCGGTGCCCAGAGCATAATACAAATCTTTTTTTTCGGGCATCTTGCCATCATCCTCATTCATCCACTTCGCTAAAAGGTCAAACACCCTCTTCTTCATTTCCTGAGACACAACTTTCCACAAACACTTCTCAAACTTTGGGTCTCCGTCATCATCATACCACCGCCCAGTTCTTGCCCACATATTCATTATTTCAAGCAAACCATCAGGAAGATGCGCTATAACCATTGAATGCTGAATCCACTTCATAACAAAAGCAATAGCATCCTTCACCTCTTCGGTGTGCTCTTCGGCAGTCATCAAGTCCATAATTTTTTTAGCAATAATAGCATCCATAATTGCTTTATATAATTTGTCGAGGCTAGCAGTTAACTAAATAAAAAATCAATTCAATTTTTTATTACTATGATAATAAATTTTTTATTTTTTAGAAGAATCCATTTCAATAATTTCAATATCTAGTATAGTAAGTTCTTTATTGGTAAATAATAATGATTTTTTATTTATGAATTTTTTTTCATCAAGTAGCATCTTTATTGTAATAATAACAATTACTTGTTCTACTAGCACTGAAAATAACGCAATATCTATTTGTGTTACACTAATTAATATTGTAAAAATATATCTAATATTATTTATTAAAAACATAGAATTAGCATAAAAATATAATTGTGCTTTACTAAATTCAATTATTTCCTTTTTATCTGGATTATAAACATTCATATATAACACTGGGTCTCCAAATTCTTGAATAATAACTCTAATAATATCATTTACAAATATTAAGGTTAATAAACTACAATATTTTTGTGTAGTGTTAATTTGAACGCTTATAAATATAAAATCCTCACTTGGTCCAAAACGAAAATATTTAGAGTCACTTGCGAAATTTGTTATATAAAATCCTATAAATAGTACCAAACAACTATTTAAAAAAAGACATAGTCTTACTTTATTTAATTGCTTCATTGTGCATTGACTAATACTAATAATATTGGTAATTAAATTTTATATAGTTTCTTATATTAAAATTTAATAAAAACACTTTTATTATTTTGAGAGATTAACCTATTTACTAAACAAGTCATGTGGAATAGGAGGTGGAATGCGACGAACCATAGCGCGCATTCTTGTCCTACAATGGCAATCACACCATTCACGTTCATCCATTCGACGCCACGAGTTAGCTTGGCACCAATCTTTATAGTCTTCTGCTGAAAGAGTGTTTAGAGCAATTTCTTGAGCTTTTGACATAGTTCTAGCATCTAAGTCTGGGTCATAAGCATAAGACAATGGTTTGTCTCTTTGATGTCTTGGACAGCAATCACATTGTGCCAGTGCCGCAAATAGTTTTTTTTTTGCTTCAGTACTTTGCTCATCCATATAGACAGGTCCTCTACAATAAGGGCAAGTAATTAGCCCACATAATGAACCTTTAAGGGACGCAGTAGTCCATTGTTGTAAACATTTTTTATGATATATGTGGCCACACGCTGTAACAAGTCTTCGCTTACCTCTTCCTGAAATACAACCATCTACTTCAATAGCCCCATCATTGTCTTCCAAACATATATTACAAGTCACAATGTCATCAATCATAAAACCACAAAATGGGGGCAATAGTGTTGTCAACTTAGGCAAAGGTTTTGTGCCGATTGTCTTGTTCATTATTTTAGTTTTTCTTAATGTGTCTTGCTTTGTATTATGTTGTCTAGACTTTTTATATTATTTTTAAAATAATAATCAATTTTTTCTGTGTATGCTATAATATATAATATATTATGTTTTCAAAACTTAAAAAATTAACAAGAAGAAAATCACCTAAATCAAAAACTCTAAGTACTAAGAAAAGTAAACTTTCAAATATGTTTACTACAATAAAAGGCTCTTCGTTAATTGGTTATGAGAGTGTGCCTAAAAGTATTAATAAATTATTTTTATAAATTTGTTCTTAGTATTTACGATGACGACGATTTGTTTTTCCACGTCTGCGATTTGTTTTACGGCGTCTACCACCTGAAAGATTAACTTGTGCTATTGAACCAATGCGAGTTTCTTCTACCTGCATAGCATTATATAACTCTGTTATTTGCGCATGTAAATTTTTATGTGCTTCTATCAATTTCTCCATAGTATTGCTTTTTTCCAATAATGAATTAACCTTAGAACGAATAGCCAATAAACTTGTATTAAAGCCATTTAAATTGTTTTTTGTTTCTCTTAAATGTTGTATGTATTCGTTAGTATCGCTTTTACTTGTAGTTGGTTCTTCTTTTGTAATTGTAACAGGTTTTTCAGTTGTTTTATTTCCATTTCCAAATAGCGCACTGAACATTATTATTATATAATAATATTAAAACTTTTATAAAAAGTTTAAGTTTATAAAAGTTTTACTAAATAAAAAATATTATATTTTTAATTAATTATTTTTTTAATTTTTAACGGAAGTTTATTTTGGTGATGAAAATATAGACGCAAATTAATATTAATCCAAATCCAACACTTTATTAAAATCCCCCTCGTAAGCGCAAAACAAGATGAAGTGTGCTTTCTTTTTGAATATTATAATCGTTTAATGTTCGCCCATCTTCAAGTTGCTTTCCAGCAAAAATTAGTCGCTGTTGTTCAGGAGGAATACCTTCCTTATCTTGAATTTTAGATTTAATGTTGTCAATAGAATCAGATGGTTCTACTTCTAATGTAATAGTTTTTCCTGTAAGTGTTTTTACAAAAATTTGCATTGTTATATAATATATAGCATTACGGTTTTGTTTTTATATTTTTTTTATAAATATATATTATTAAATTATTACTGTTGAAAATGGCAACATCTAGTTTTGTTGACAATAGTAACAATGTGTTTAATGTATATGTATGTGATTATATATTTATGATGCGCATAAAAGTTTCAAATAGTCCATTAGAAAATGGTAATACTTATGCCGAATTAGAAGTGTATTATAAATATGATGATTATGATAGTGTAGATAAAGTAATTTATGTGGAACATGGTGAAAATCCAATAAGAAAATTTATTGGTTCAGAGGTTATATGGAATCGCGATGTTAATGAAACAATTAAAGTGTTATAATCTCTCAAAATTAATATTTTATTTTTAAATATTTTTATAAAAATTGACACTTTATTTTAAATATTAAAATAACAAATACTAAAAACAATAATTTACTAATACTAATATTATGAAAGTATTAGTATTTGATACTGAAACTAGTGGATTACCTGAAAAAGAAGCATCTATTTATGACAAATCAAAATGGCCATATATTATTCAACTTAGTTATATTTTATATGATCTCTCCAATAATAGTTCAATAGTTAAGAATAATTATATTAAAATAGATGACTCGGTTATTATTACGCAAGAAAGTTACAACATTCATAATATTAGTAGAGAGATTTTGAATGTGCAAGGTATAAATATTGTGCCGGCATTAAAAGAGTTTAATGAATGTTTGAAAAAGTGTGACATAGTTGTAGGGCATAATATTTCATTTGATAAACGCCTAATTTTTGTGGAATGTTTTAGACATAATGTCGCGCAATATTTTACACAATTTGTTGATAATAAAAAAATACATAAACCAGAGTTTTGCACTATGAAAAATACTACCGAATTTTGTAAATTAGAGAGATTAAGTAAAACAAATCAAGTTTATAATAAAATGCCAAAATTAAGTGAATTATATGCTTTGTTGTTTCCTAACGAACCATTGCCTAAAGATTTACATAATTCTCTCATTGATGTAGCAATGACTTTGCGATGCTATGTAAAATATGTTTATGCTAGTGATGTAAAAGAAAATAATGAAAATATAAGGGCACTATTTTAGGAACTATGTTATAAATTATATATTGCTATAATATAACTATGCCTCTAAAAAAGAAACACTTAACAAGAAAAAGAAAAAAGGCAAAAACTAACGCAAAAGCTCGTGGAAAAGCAGACATAGTTCCTTTTTTGCTTAAACAAAAATTAGGCAGCCTTAGTAATCAACAAAAACAAGCTACATTAAAAAATATATTTTCCAATTTACCTAGGCAAAGTGTTGAAGATGTTATAACACAAAACGAATTAGTGCTAAAAGAATTGGCACAAGAACCAAGAAAACTATTTCAAATAACACCATTACCTCGTTATAATTATCCGTTTCAACAAGGAGTTCCCAGAGGTTATGAATATAATTATCCATTAGTAAAAGTAATGGGTTCGCTTAGAGAAACAGACTTAGTAGATAGCATATATAGTTTAAAAAAAGATGTTGAACTTGTAGACTACCCTAAGCACTTTTTACAAACATTATTTGCCAATTTTTTTAAAATTACTAAAAAGCGAAGAAATAATGACTATATTTTGTCACGTATACCTGATTATGAACTACAACAAGTATTGACTACGCGCAAATTTTTTATAATAGATTTTGATTTTTTGAGTAATGCTTTAGAGCTAACTGGGCAAAAATTAACAACTCGTGGAAGTTATAGTGGAACTTCTAACTATACTAAAGGCATCACAAGTGTTAATGCTAGCAAAACAAAAAAATTTAAATCCTATAATGCGTTTATAACTAAAAAAATCAAAAATATAATTTTTGACCCTCTTATAAATGCGTATAAAGCATATTGGGCAATAAAGCACACTACAAAAATAATGATTAATTATTATAGCACTCTTAGTGGGCGACAACCAGATCCGCGCCCTTATCCTAACATTAGACATTTTCCTATTGAACACGACGAACCAAATATGAAAGGAGAACTACAACGCTTTAGAGATGTATGGCATCATACAGAAGTAGGAAAGCAAAAATATAAAAATGAATTATGGGATTTTGCGCATGATTATCAAGAAGAACCCGAAGATGAACCGCTCAATATTCCTGAAGTAACAAATGTTCATGTTTATGACGTATTAACATATTATATTTTAGAATTAAACAGGATGCTTGAATATTTGGCCACTTATAGAATTAGCGTTGTAAGAGAACTATTAGATGTCATAAATAATGATTTGGCATATATAACTAATAGAATCCACACTTTATATGGTAGAGGTTTAATCCGACCTGTTGCTCCGCAAAATACTGAACAGGATTATCATAGACCTGATTTTATAATTAGTATTCCTGATTTACCTTAGACTTAGTATAGACTATATACTTTTTCTAGAATAAAAACATATACATTCCATATAATATAAATAAAAATTGAATTAAATATATTTATAATTATAAATATAAGTTATAAATATTAATATGAATAATAAAACAAATAATGATAGCAGTAACTCGAATATTGAAAGTAAAACTAAAGATAAAAATGAACATGAAAATGAAGATACTAAAGAATTAACAATTGTTGAGACATTTGTTGGTGCTGGTGGCGCACATTTAGGATTTAAAAATGCCGGATATAAGTCGTTATTAGTAAATGATATTGATAAAGATACAATTAACACTTTATTATTAAATAAAGTAATAAGCAAAGAAAATTATTTAATGTGCCCTATAGAAGACATAACAGAAGAAATTTTATTAAATAAAATTGGTAACAAAAAAGTTGATGTGTTATTTGGCGGAATAGTATGTAAAGGATTTTCTTTAGCAGGAGTTAGAAACCCATTTGACATAAGAAATTATTTATATAAACATCAACTACGTCTTGTTAGTATTTTAAAACCAAAAGTAAGTGTAATTGAAAATGTAACGGCAATTAAAAATATGATATTATATGTTAATTGTGAAGAGACTGTTAAAACTTTTGACGCTTACACTAAATTAAGTGATTCTAATAAATTATTAAATGGAGAGAAGTCAAGCAAAAGAAAAAATGGCCAAGATTATAGTGAATTAAATTTAATAATAAATAATAATAAAAAAAAAATGGAAGATTTATTGAAAGGGATTGACAATTATAAATATTGCATTTTAGATGATATAAAGCAAACATATTTAGAAATGGGATATAGGTTTTATGAAAAAATTTTACAAACAGATAAATATGGTGGATATACAAATAGAAAGAGAATAATAATGGTAGCAGTTAGAAATGATATTGAAGAAGAATATATATATCCTCCGGAACAAAATACAAATTATACATTAAATAATGCTTTAAGTTTAATAGACTATAATGGTATAAATAATCCAACTATAGATGAAGATAACAGATCTATGAAACATAATAAAAAAACCATCGATAGATTTAAATTAATACCTGAAGGAAGCAATATTGCTGATGTTATAGATGAACTTCCAGAGGACTTAAAAATAAGTGCTTTTTATTCAAGAGGAAATACGCAAAGATTAGATAGAAATCTTCCTGTTCCTACATTAGTTCCTGGGCATAGTAACTTTCCAATTCATCCTTTTGAACATCGCTCAATTACTATTCGCGAAGCAGCAACTATTACAGGATTTCCACTAGATTATAAATTTTGTGGTTCTCATACATCAAGATGTGTTCAAATAGGAAATGCCGTTCCTGTTAATTTATCTTATGCGATTGCTTTATCTATTAAAAAATTATTAAATAAATAAACTTGTTATTTAAAAATCTTGAATAAATTTTAATAGTTTATTTTTACATTCTGCTAATATTCCGACATCTTTACATATATTCATAAAATTTGTTAAAAGTGTTTCACAAAACCATTCAATTGGTAATTTTTTATTTTTTTTCTCATTTAATAATTTATTAATTATTATGCAATTATTATAATCACTTAATCCGCCTTTCTCTTTGGGGACAAAATGATCTGCGGCTAAACCTCCATTATCTTCAGGTATTCCTGTAATGCAACATTTAAAATTTGACAATATTAATTTTTCTTCAATAATTTTTTTAGTAAAACTATCACTTTTATGTTTATTAGTATTTATTATTTCTTTGCTAATTTTGTCTTTTATGTGTGGAGTATATTTAACATATTTATTCTTTTTATAATGTAATTCACTCCATTCTAAAGGTAATTTATCTTTTCTTAATATTTCAAATGCTCTTGGTGGGTCTCCTAATGGACTTCCTGTTTCTTGTTTATATCTAGTGCTACAATATTCTTGAACATCTTTAATTCTTACATATTTACACAAATTTAATTTTAAATATTCGAGAGCATATAAATTAGCACCTTTTTTAATTTTACACTTTGTAATAGCATTATCAATTTGTTTCCAATGGATAATTTTATATAACATTTTTATTCTTTTTTCTCTTGAATATTTTTTAATAAAACTTTCGGTTTTTATTTCCATTTTATATTTCCATTTTATATTTTAATAAATAATAATTTAACAAAATATGAATTCAATTTTTAATTATGTAAAATAATATTATAACATTTTTTAAAAAAGTTTATTATAATATTATATTTATAAATATATGTATATTTTATATATATTGTATTATGTCAGCAAGAAAGACTAAAATAAAGTATTTAAAACTACCAGAAAATTATGTAAATAGGGCAAAACCTAGATCACCACAAGAACCATCTTCATATTCAGCATTGCGTCATAGATACAACTTTGGATTAATGTATCAAGACATATGGGAACCACAACTATTAGGTCCAATATATAATGCCAAATATAATATAGAATATCCTGAAGCAGTAGATTATATTAAAACTATTATGAGAGATTTTGTTGAACAAAGAGAAGGTAAAAATAGAGACAGAATTATGGAAAATATTGGAATAAATAAGTTTAAAGAGGCTTTACTAGCTGACAAATTTTTTGTAATAGATTATCATTTTTTAATGATGAAATTTAGATTAAATATAGGAGGTTCGCCAACAAAAGAATTAAAAATTAACGCCCTTATTAACAATGTTTTATTGCCTTCGTATAAAGCAGTGCGATGTATTCAAAATACTTCAATAATAGCTACAAATGTATTATTAAATATTAGAACATTGCAAGGAGCTACTAATCATGAACCGGTAACGTCTGTATTAGATATTATAATAGATGAAGACTTAATAGAAAAAATAGCCAGTGAAGATGTAGAAGAAACATTTAATGACCACTGGGAAACTGATGAGTCTGTAAAAAAAATACCAGGTGATATTACTATTACTCCGCTAATGGTATTAGAATATTATGTACATAAATTAAATAAATTATTAATCAAATTACAACACTATAAAATTAGTATAAATGAAACTCTTATAAAATCAATAAATCAAGGAATAACTCCAGAAATAACTGAAGACACAAACCAAAAATTATATGGGTTGAAGTCTTTAAATAAACTTTTGAAAGAAATATATAATTATAATCCAAAATGGCTTGTTGTTGAAAAAAAAACGCGGTCTTTAACAAAAAAAAAATCTAAGCGTTCTTCTAAACGCGTAACAAAATCAATATAATGTTTTTTATTTTATTATGAAAACAAAATAAAATAAAACAATTCTTAGTTAACCGCTACACATTAAGCAGTCTTTTTTTTCTTCTTCTTCCTCTTCATTATTATCGCTCTTTTCCTTATCGCCTTTTCTATTAGGTTCAATTGTAAATTGTTGTGCTTGATGTCTTGCTTTTCTGCGTAAATAATATATTCCAGTTTTAAGACCTGCTTTCCAACTATAAAAATGCATGTTTGTCAATATTTTTGAATCAGGGTCTTCAATCCATAAATTCAAACTTTGTGATTGACAAATAAACGCGCCTCTATCTTTAGACATATTAATGATTTCTTTCATAGGCATTTCCCATACTGTTTTGTATTTTTCTTTTAAATGTGGTGATAAATTTTGAATATGACTAACACTGCCTTTATTGGCAATAATGCTATTTTTCAATTCTTCATTCCACAATCCTAATTTTAATAACTCTTCTACTAAATATTTATTTACTAATACAAAATCACCAGCCAAAGTTTTTCTACTATAAATATTACTAGTAATTGGTTCAAAGCATTCATTATTACCTAAAATTTGACTTGTGCTTGCGGTTGGCATAGGCGCAACCAATAAACTATTACGAATTCCATAAGTCATAATATTTTCTTTTAAAGTAGTCCAATCATAACGACCTGGTGTAGGAGTTACATTCCATAAATCAAATTGAAGTTGTCCAAAACTTGCCGGAGAACCCTTAAAAGAACTATATGCTCCACAATATTGTAAGTCAAGATTTTCAATTTCAGCCTTAATTGGATTAGCAATTTTTAAAGCCTCATCAATTACTTTATCATTACTAATAGCAGCCATAATTGAAGCATCAGTTACATTATAAATATTATATTCTCTACATTCATCTTCGTCTGAAATAAAAGTCCAGTTATTAAGTTCATATTGATCTTTTAAAAATCTCATTGTTTTAAAACGTTCTTTGGCCAATAACATACTTTTTTCAAGTGACGCATAATATATTGTTTCAAAAATTTTAATATTTATTTCTTTTGCTTGCTCTGAAATAAAAGGCAAGTCCATTTTAAAAAATACATCGGCTAATCCTTGAACACCAATACCAATAGGGCGATGTTTAAAATTAGACCTCCTAGTTTTGGGAGTTGGATAATAATTAATATCAATTACATTATTTAAATTATTTGTGACTACTTGTGTAACTTCGTATAATTTGTCATAATCAAAAGTCTTATCTTCTTTAACAAACATTGCCAATCCTAATGATGCTAAATTACATACAGCTGTTTCTTTTGAATCAGAATATTCAATAATTTCCGTACATAAATTCGAACTTTTAATAGTTCCAAGATTTTTTTGATTAGATTTATTATTGGCCGCGTCTTTATATAAAATATAAGGTGTTCCTGTTTCTACCTGCGAATCTAAAATTTTAATCCATAAATCGCGCGCATGTATTTGCTTGTTAAATTTGCCCTCATTTTCATATTTTAAATATAATTCTCTATAAGCATCACTATGACAATCACTTAGACCAGGGCATTTATCCGGACAAAATAAACTCCAAATTTTATTGCCCATTACTCTCTCCATAAAAAGGTCGCTTATCCATAACGCATAAAATAAATCTCGACACTTGCTTTCTTCATCTCCGTGATTTTTCTTTAAATCTAAGAAATCTTCAACATCAGGATGATGTGGTTCAATATAAATAGCAAAACTGCCATTGCGTTTTCCACCTTGGTCAACATAGCGCGCTGTTTTATTAAATACACCCAACATAGGAATAAGTCCATTTGAAGTGCCGTTCGTTCCTCTAATATAAGAACCATTTGCGCGAATATTATGAGCATGTAGTCCAATACCGCCTGCCCATTTAGAAATCTGTGCGCATTCTTTTAGTGTATTAAAAATGCCTTCAATTGAGTCATCTTCCATTCCAAGTAAATAACAAGAACTTAATTGTGGTCGTGGAGTTCCGGCATTAAATAGTGTTGGTGTAGCATGAATAAAATATTTTTGCGACATTAAATCATATGTTTCTTTTACTTTTTCCAAATTAGAACCATGAATAGTAATAGCAACACGCATAATTAGATGCTGGGGGCGTTCTACTATTACTTTATTACAACGCATTAAATAAGCGCGCTCTAATGTTTTGAACCCAAAATAATCAAAAAAATAGTCTCGTTCATAATCAATCATAGCATTAATGCTATCTTTATGGGTTTCTATAATTTCCATTATATAAGTATTAATTAATCTAAAACTATTATTATTACTATCCCTGTAATCATATAATTTTTTAGTAGTTTCATAATAACAATTACTTGTATTTTTATGTAAATTAGATACTACAATAGCACTTGCTAATTTTGTATAATCAGGATGAATTGATGACATTGACGCACATTGCTCCGCAGTTAATTCATCGATTTTAGTAGTTTGAATATTATCATATAGTTGATCAATTACTTTTATTGCTAATTGAGCAAAAATAATATGCTGTAAATTAAAATGCTTGCCCAATGATTTAATGCGTTTTAAAATTTTGTCAAAAGAAATTGCCTCTCTTTTTCCATTACGCTTAAGCACATACATATCTAAATCATTAGCTTTAGTGTTTCTCATAATTAATTTATAACTAATAATATTAATAAATTAATTTTAAATAAAAATAATATATTATATTTTAGATAATATAGTTTATAGTTTTACATTGTATAGTTTATAGTTTATAGTTTATAGTTTAATTAAACATCCGACATTTGGAAAATCACTTTTTTCTTTATCCTCTTCATATTTCATTCTTTGCTTTTTACTTATGCGGCCAACATAAGTTCCTGATTCTTTTTCTTCAATTAAATTATTCCAAAATATTTCAATAGCTGGTTGAACATTTTTAAACCATAACTTATTTCTTAATACTAATACACAACTAATTTTTTCTAATTTCCAATAAATATTTCTTATATATGTTTTGTCGCTATTTTTAATAAGTTGTGCCTGTGTCCAAGTATTATATTCTTTATTATCAATTTTGCTCATTCCAAAAGGAGGATATTCATAATATACATCGCCATTTGTAGTACAAAATTGCATAATAAAACCGCGGTAATAATCAGAAATATCATCTAAATAATCTTCTTGTGATAAATATTCTGTGAATCCAGTTTCTAAAAAGTCGCATTCATTTAAATCACATACTTCCATTTGTAACTGCATTTGTATCCAATATGCCGGCATTGGAATGCCATCAATCTCTCGCGAAACAACATTCTTAATTTCAAGCATTCTACCATAAAGCGGACTATTTTCATCGCAAACAATACCATCGGGAGATGCCGCAATATAACTATATTTACGATGTTTAACACATCCAAATTCAGTTACGCGTGTATTATTAATAAATTCATAATATAAAATAGAAATGGGCTCATATTTTTGTCCGTGATGCATCGGTGAATTTAAATTAGTATTTTTAAATTTATTTACATCTAAAGGTTCTGATTTTTCAATAATAAGTTCAGATTGACTAGATTCACTTTTAAAAATTTTATATATATTAGATGCTGTGAGTGCCGAGTTTCTAAAAATATACCATTCATCGCTTCTTTGTTCTGGTTGCGGAATATTTTTCAAATATGTAAGTTGGGTCTTAATTTTATTAAAACAAACCGAATTTTTATTTAAAGTAAATTTTTTCACATATGTTTTTTTATATGACCTTTTTGGTATATAAAATTTAAATACTATATTTTGGCATAATTTAATAGTTAAACATAATAATTTTTTGGCTTCATTGACACCAATGTTAAATAATTTGCTTAATAAGTTAGTCTCAATATATTGAACTAGTAATAGGTCGTAAATAGTTTCATATATTTCATCATATAAATCATAATACATTAATTGTAATAACTCTGAATTAATGTAACTTAACATATAATCAATGGTGCTTATTAGAAATTGCGAATAATTACTTACTAACTCTTTGTTTTTAAAATCTAACAGCATTTCAATATTGAATTTTTTAATTAAATAATTAAAATAATTAATATAATTATTATATTTTATGGCTTTTGTAGTCATTATTTAATAGTATTATTAAGTTATTATTAAGTTATTATTAAATAGTTTAATAATAAGTTATCAATTTTTATAATTTTTATAATTTTTACAATTTTTATAATTATTATTCATGTATTTTAATAGTTCTTGTTTTTGATTTATTTTCTTGTGGTAGACACTTTACAGTCGATATATGTTTCTCATCTTTTTTTAAAGCAAAAACTCTAGTGCTATTGTCAAAATGTAAATTTGGAATAGTAGTAATAATTCCTTTTTCTTTATCATAATTAACATCTTTAACCTTAGTTAATGCTTTACGTTCTAAACATTTTAATAAATATTTTTTACATTTACTTACTTCATCTTCTGTCAATGTAAATTTCTTTTCTAAAAATTCTACGTGATTTATTAATTTTTTTACTTTTTGAGTTTTATCTAGTTTGCTCCAATTTTCTTTTTGATTGGCGCTTGTTTCATCTTCTAAATATTTTGATAAAGTATTATTATTAGTATTGTTCACATCTGGAACTATTTCATGCCCATTAAGCAACATAGTTTTATAAGCAATGTTTTTTAATTCTTTACAATAATCGGTTTTTTCTTTTTTATTTTTGTCGGATAGGTTATTTTTTGAAGAAGATTTTCCTTGTATAATTTCGTCTAATGTATTAGTTGTTTCAGTATTGTTAATTTCATTGGTAATTTCTTGCTTAACTTCTTGTTTAATTTCTTCTTTTAATGCTAACATTGTATTTTATTATATTTAATATATTTATAATTTTATATAATAATCATATATTAATATATTAAAAATAAAATATAAAATAATAATAACATATAATTGGTTAATGAGCAAAATAATTTTATGTAAATTATCTAAAAAATCTAATTATAAAAAAATAGAAAATGTTGAAGAAAATGTTGAAGAAAATGTTGAAGAAAATGATGAAGAAAATAAAACTATTATTAATAATAAGTCAATAAGTGAAAAAAAATCGTATTTACAATTATTAGACAAAATAAAAACATCTCTTGCCGATTCAAAAATAAGCGTTACAGATTTAAGTGCTACTATAATTCATATGTATGATAATTATGAAGAGCAATTGTTGTGCTTACATAAAATACTTAATGGCGTTGTGTTTGATGAAAAAAAATATTTTATTCAAGCATTAAAAAATAAATTGGACTCATATAAGCAACAAGACAAAAAAAAAACATATGATGCATATGATAATTTTATAACATTGGAAAATATTATAGAAAAATTAGTAGCTTATAATATGAGATGCTATTATTGTAATAGCAAAACATTAATATTATTTAAAAATGTGAGAACTAATTATCAATGGACTCTTGATAGATTAAATAATTATGATGAACATAGCAATGATAATACAGTAATATGTTGCTTAAAATGTAATTTACAAAGACGCAGAAAAAATAGTGAAAAGTTCAAATTTACAAAACAATTAGAACATAACTTATTGATTTTAAAAAAAATTGACTAAAAGTATTTATAATTAGTATTTATAAATAATAGCTGTTATTAAATTATAATGTCTAATTTAACTGCAAAAAAATCAAAACAAATTAACAAAATATTAGTGCTATTAGAAAAAGCAACTATTTCTAATAATGATTATGTATCTTCAAAAGAACCCTTTTTTTGGAATGATAATAATAGACAAGCATTTCAACAATATAATAATTTATTTGTTGACGCACAAATTCCAGAAGGGTTAAATAGAAATATTAAAATATTATATCAAATTTTAGGACATCAAAAAAAGGAAATATATTATGGGCCATGGACTATTATGAGTTTAGATGAAGCATTAGAACGCTATAAAGTAATTTGTGCTAAGGGACAAACTAATGTGTTTGATATTGGATATAAATATGAAGGTCTGGGACATATTACTTTATTAAGTTGTGATTTGACCAGTCATTTATTATTCTATAGACCTGATGGTGGTTCTAATGACTATGATAGACAATATAATTGTAATGAATTAATTAAAAATGGTTCACAACCTTATGAAAAGTTTTATTTTAGCAAGTGGTTTTATAATGTATTATAAACTAACGTTATTGTTTATGTGTGTGTTTTTCTTGTTTTTCTTGTTTTTCTTGTTTTTTGTCGAAAAATTGCGTCTTTTCTTAAATGATTTTTTGTTCTTTTTATTATGGCGTTTTTTTTTGATAGTTTTTTTTTTCTTTAGATTACGAAAACGACTACGACCCCCATAAGCAAGTGTTGGATCTTCAGGCACAGTTTCAATAACTAGTTGATTTATATATATATTTGGAAATTTTTTTTTTTGCTCATCTAGTTCTTCTGGTGTAAGATAAGCATAATGAACATAAATTTTATCACCGTAATACTTATAAGGTTTAAAATTTCCATATTGATTAATCAATACATCATAAGAAAATTCAGCACAACATGACAATGGTGCACGACCTTCGTATTTATAAATAACTTTTTCATACTCTAGTTCTCTCATTCTATCAATTGTTTCTGGATTAATTCTTCGATCAGGTGATCCTGATTTAATGTAATCTGGATTATCATTATATAAACCTGAGTCATTTGTGTCTCCTCCTATAACAACTAACTCAGGAGTAAAGACAAATACTTCTCTTGCTGCCTCCATGTAATCTTCAATTGCCGGTTTAAGCAATGTATTTGTTAATCCAGGCTCATTTGGTCCGTGTAAGTTAATTAATACTACTCCTGGATTAGATGTTTTAACACAAGAAAAATTTCTACCAAGATTAGTAGGATTGGAACTATAGTTTGAATGTAATCCTAAATCATTACCGTAAAAACCATCGATCTCTCCCAGAACGTCTGTGTTCCATATTGTAAGTACTGTTGGATAAAGTGAGTTTCCACCTTTGATTACTTCTATCGAATAAGCTACAAAACCATAGTTTTGACCATTCTTACCTATATATGTACCTGTTGTATAATATGAACCTTGCGGTAAACAAGATTTTCTTACATTGATGTATGAAACTTTACCTGACGCAAGAAGTTCTAATAATGCTTGATAACCTCCATTAAATGGGGGGTCTCTTTCAATCATGTCTCTGTCATTCATTTCTTGAAAGTACATTATAGTTGGATTTCTTAGATTAACAAAATAGTCTACTAAATTTGCTGCGTTTTTCCAATATGCTCTTCGATCAGGGTTTTTATTTTGCGCTACAAAGTAAGCTTCACTGCCCGTCGCAATACCTAAATCACTAGCAAAACTCATATTATAAGTTAATGCTACTAAAGGTTGTTCTATTTCTTTTAGAAAAAACTCCATAAATACAGGTTTGTGGTCAGATGTTTTTGAAAATCTAGGGGGTAAGTAAGCTTCTGATGGTGATTCTGAAACTTCCGATGATTGTGATGATGATTGTGACATTAGTTATAATATTTTAATATATTATAATTTTATTAAAATATTATACATTATTATAATATGGCAAAAACAAGAAAAGTTAAACAACGGAGAAATTTAGCAAAAAAACAGAAATCTAGAAGGCGAGCCAAAGGTTATGAGCAAATGGTTCCAGCTTATCTCTCTAAAATGTTAAATAAAGTTAGTTTAGATACATATAATAGAGAATTTGTTGATAGTGGAAAGCCATCGGTAGTGTCAAGAATACTTTCATATTTACCTAAGCGAGATGTAAAAGGAGTAATATATAGAGCAGATAAAGCAGATTACGAACGTCGTTTGAGAGAAGCACTTGTACTTAATAAACAAATATTAGGCGATCAAGAAGCGAAAATAAAACAATTAAAAATGTCAGGTGCAGATGGTCCTTCAAATAGAACACGCAGTAAGGGTAGGCATAATACAGATCCGGTTCTTGAAGATTTAGAATTAGAAGCGTATCATACTAGGTGGTCTATTATGCAAATAGAAGGTTTATTATCACGCATAGAAAGAAACGCGTTAGATGACCTGCCTCAAGGTTTTACTAATTATAGTGAATTTCGTACAGAAGCACCAGGATGGGATATGCCAAGAATGACATATACAACAAGATTTAGACCACCTGGATATCCAAATTGGAGATAATTTAATTATATATAAGTTTAGTTATATTTGTTTTTATCTTTGTTTTCTATGTTTTATTGAATTAACTCTAACTAATGGTCTTCTATGTGTTGCTTTTATGTTTCTTCTTCTTTTTACTTTTGTTTTACGATAATTTTTTCCAGCAGCATGTTCTGGATTAATAGAGTATGTAGAAGATAATCTTGATAAAAGTGTTGGACTAAAAATTTCGGCATTTTGGCGTTGAAATGGTGGTGGAAGAGGACGATTAGTGGGAGTAGATAGTGCTCCAATATTTAATGGTGTAACACTTTGGCGTGGTGGTGGTGGTGGACTATAATGCTCTGGACTAGATAGTGAACTAGAGCGACTACTAGAACTAGAGCTACTTGAGCGACTACTAGAACGCGAAAGATTATATGCTCTGGGATTATCTCTTCGTTCAATACTTTGCGCTAAATTATCAATACCCATGCCTGTAAGAGTATATGTATCAGCAAGTATAGCTATATTTTTTAAACTAGTTATTATAGTGTCAACATCATCAGGTTTAATAGGTTCTCTATCAATCCATGTAAATTTTTCTCTTTGTGAAAATATATGAAAACTATACGTAGTCATTTCTACTAGAGCTGTAGTAATTCTGTCAGTAGTGTTGCCATATAACAGGTGTCCAATTATAGCAAAAGTATCTCTAATATCATTTAAATCTTTATTTATTTGTTTAACAAATAAATTCAAGGCAAATAAACTTGGATGTGCTAAATATGTTGAAACAGTTCCGTTTGCTGCATCTCGAATAGCAAGTAATTTTTGTTTCAAACTTAGAACTAGTCTATATTCTTCTGATATAGGCGACATTTTATATAATATAATATTAAATATTAAATGTTATAATAAATTATAGTAAATATTATAATATTTCTTTTTTAAATATATTTTTGATTTTACATTAGTGTTTACGTTTTTTGCCTCTTTTATGTGTAAAACGATGCTGTTTTTTACCGCGTGCAACATTTTCATTTATAGTTAAGGTTAAATATTCACTATTCATTGTATCAAGTTCGTTTTGTAATTGGTCTTTTTGTCGCGTGAATTCTACTATGTGTTCATTTAAAGTTACATACTTTTTTTGTGCTCTAGTTATGGTTCGTAACATTGACTGTGCTTCTACTCTTAGTGATGTAATATTTTCCTGAATATAAGCATCGAGAGTTCCATGAAGACGATTTGCCTCATTATAACGACTTCTTATACCTTCTTCATCGTTGGGATTGGTTCTAGTATAATCATTATAGTGGCGTAACGACCTAGCATACTCATTTCCAAAATTACCCTCTGTTTCTTCTTGATTACGTCGCATTATTTCTTGAGTTAAATAACGCACTCGCTCTCTAGCACTATTAGCCGTGTTATTTGCTAATGTTGCTTTCTCATTAAATCTACTTATATCATTGTCTAATTTGGCTATTATAGTTTTAATTTTTGTTATTTCTCTAAATAAAGTTCGTGTTCTAAAGGCTAAACTAGGTTGGTGTGGTCGCGATGATACTCTTCTTTCAGTCATATTATTTTATTATATTATATAATATAATATATTTTTCTAGTTTTTATAGTCTTCTTTTTTCTTGTGTTTTTGCCTTTTTTGCCTCTTTTATGTGTAGTGCGACGTTGTCTTTTACCACGTGCTTGATTTAACGCTCTGTCACTCTTAAGTGCTTGTTCAAGTTTGCGCTCAAGGTCACTTATGACCCCTATTATATATTGTTGTCCTTGATATAAACTATGATGGTGTTCACTTGCTGTCTTATAAATTTCGCGTGCTATTTCTATTTCTGCTTTAACAGCCGCAATATTTGTTTTCACTAGTTCTTTGAAAGTATAACCAAGTTCATGAAGTCGTTTTTCAATATTATCAGTGTCTATGCCTCCATTTTTTACAAGTTCATCATAACGTTGCTTTAATTCTCTATATTCCATGCCTAAGTCGGATTGCCTAAAATTATCACGAATAGTAATTTTTAATTGCTCTTTTTGTTCACGCAAAGTTTCATAGCGCTCCTTATCATCTTCTCTACGACTTAGTGCTTGGTCAACTTCAATAGTTAATGTGTCCAGTGCTCGTCGTTGCTGTCTTAAATCCGTTTCTAATTCTCTAATTTTATTTGCTAAATTGGTTCTTCGTGCTTCTAAAATGCGTGTACGTCGTGCTAGCGCACTTGGCGTATTTTGTCTTCGAGTAGCAGATCTTAAATGCATTCTTGAGGTTCTACGCTCATTAGTATTAATACTAGACATATTATATTATATTAGACTAATATAATATTTTCAAGTTTTGTTTTCTAGTTTTTATAGTCTTCTTTTTTTTGTGTTTTTGCCTTTTTTATATGTAGTGCGACGTTGTCTTTTTCTACCGCGTCCTCTATTTAACCTAGCTTCTTCGTCAACTATAGCACTAAGAGCAGTTTCAAAATCTCTTAGCGTTGATTCTAAATCAATAAGTTCTCTATTTATTAAAGCATGCGCATTCCTAGAAGCAAAGAACGCGTTTTCAGCTCTTTCTGCTTGTGTTGTTAAAGTATTATATGCTTGGCTGCGTCTTCTATCCAGTCTTTCATGTAGTTTTGCGACTCTTGCTTCGGAACGTCTACAAGCATCACTTGTAGTATTATTATTAGCATAGTGTTGTTTTATTTTATACACTTCCTCTCTAAGTGCAAGTGCTAAATTAGATTGTCTCAAATTTCTATTTGTGGTAGAAGTAAGTCCTCGGTCATCTGCTGCATCTCTAGCGAGTCGAAGTCGGTGCCTATCTTCAGTTAGACGATTACGCACTAACTCTTCTTGATTAGTAAGGTCAGTTAATCGTAATCTTAACGGTATTAAACGTTCTTCTAATTCTCTTCTTCGCGTTTCTAACTCTCCTAATCTTATATTTATATACTATTAGGACTAAGTCTTTGTGTTCCTGCCATATTATTATAATATAATAATATTAATATAAACTTTAATTTTTAGTTCTTTAACTCTCTCTTATAACTACAAGTCTTCTAAATCTTCAATTTGAGTTTTTAAATTATAAACTATTAGTGTTAGTCTATCTTCTTCCTCATATGCTGTAATATCGTCTTCATTTGCTTTAGTATAAATTTTGTCTAATTTTTCTATTTTATCTATAAGAGCATAAAGTTTACCAATAGGACCAAAACGCAGTGTTTCAAGTCTTATTTTGATTAAAGAAGCGCTCGAGCGTTTCAACATGCTTTGACTTCTATTAAGTTCATCATATTTCTTTTTTAAATCGTCATATTTATTTAATTTGGATTGCCCAATAACTTTTTCGAGTTCATCGCGTTCATCTTCTAGATCACCAAGTTTGTTGAACAGCTCTTCTTTGCGATCATGAATTGGTTGACTGGCTACTATATAAGCATCTAACGCAGCTTGTGCTATTTTAAGTTGATTTGTTAAAGTTTGTTTTTTTCTCCCAATTGTTATATGTCTTGTTGGAACTGCGCTCACTATTTTATTAGCAATAGATCGTGAATTAGCACTTTGGTTAAATTTTTTACTAAGTAAGCGCGCTACTTCTTTCTTATAAGGCGCGTTTTCTATTGCTTTTGTTACGGATGCTCTAGGAACGTCTTGAAGTATTTGTGATACAAGCATTGGTTCAACAAAATTTTGATTATGACTACGTAAACTGGTAGCATCTAACATTTCTTTAAGTAAAAATGGCACTTTGTCTTCTAGACCTTTACCAAGTCTTTTTGTCCCTAGTCTTTTTGATTTATATTTTCTTTTAACTTGTTTGTCATATTTTCTTGTTTTACGCATTTATATATATATATATTAATAAAATATTATTTAGTTATTTTTGCTAATTCGCACTATAAATTTATACAAATGATAAATAATAATAAATAGTCCAATAAATCCTAATGTAACATATGTTTCTTTAGTTAATTTTTGTTGTAATCCAAAATAGGCTAATGCTAAAAATCCTGGAATAAATAGTATATAGTGAGCAATGTAAAGTAAATTTCTCATATTTGTAAAGTCCAAGTTAGGAAATGGAACAAATAATACTATTGTTAAACCCAATAATCCTAATAAATAATATGTTGGTTTTGCTGACTTGTTTTGAAAATAACCAATATAAACCAATGACGCACCTATAACTAAAATATGTAGTATATTGACATATTTCATTGGCAAATTTAATATTCCCATTATAGTTTTATATTTTATATAAAACTATATTATTTTTTTAGATTTCCAATATAATATTTTGGTAAAATAGTTTTTTTAACATAACTAGGATGGCCGTTTGCTATAAAAAGTTGCGTTGCGTCTTTTCCGAGAGATTGCATAATAATCTCTCCTCCTGGATGTTTTGGAATCCATGAACTAATATTATAAACCTTGTTTTCAATTATTGTCCAAGCATCTTTTTTTGTATTATGTTTTTTTACTTCGTCAAATGTAAACATTTTTTTATTGTGTTTGCTATTTTTACCGCCTAGTTTGCGTGTATGTTTTAATGCCTTTGTTTTCATAGTTGTCATTAGCATATTACCTAATTTGGAAATACAATTTTCAGAGGTCATTAGCGCACCTTCACACCATGCTTGATATTGTGAATAATTCTCTCCAATAATAAAAACATTAGGCAAAGGATTTAATAATTTTGAACTTAAATTATCTGAGTCTACGTTTTTTTTCCAGCACGCTACACCAGCATCCCAAAAATACATTTTAATGTATTTACTTGGTGGAACTTTTATGTTATAAATGCTAAATAGTTGATTTAGTTTTATGTTTAGTTTGTTTTTAACATAAGTAATTCCTTTTTTGGCACGCAACAAGTTCCAAAATCTCGCATTAGCACTATCACTATAACTAGACATAATTAGTCCATTGTTTGGATTAATAGGAATTACAAATTGGACTTCGCTATTTGTAATTGTTTTTTCAATATTTTTAAACCAAATTACTCCATTTTCCTTATTATAAATTTCATATATTCTTAGTAAATTTATTGAATTTATTGAATTTAAATCTCTCAAAAAAGGTTTAAATAATTCTAATTTTTCCAAGCTTTGTTTTGGAATAGCACATATTACATAGTTAGAATATACATTATAAACTTTTGATTTACTATAATTATTTATTACTATTTTAAATAAATTATTGTTATTATTATTTTTTGTAATTATATTTTCAACATTTGAGAGATTTAGTAGTGTTATATTTTTTGATTTATAAGACTTTGTTTTTTTTATAAGATCCAACATATTCTCTATTATTTGCCCTAGTCCTCCATTCAATGTAAAAAATTTTGATTCATTATTATAATCATGTTTAAAATATTTAATAGCATCATAAGCATTAAATTCATTTAAATCTGAAGAATATTCAAAAACAGACTCTACTTTTTGAGAGAATGAAAGTGACACATATTTTTTTATTAATTCATTTAAATAAAATTTTTGTAATACTGACTTGCCTAATTTGGAAACCAGCAGACTAACAAAAAATTTGTATAATTTGGACATAATAGTGTCTTTAAAGTGTGTTTTGTCACGAACGCTATTATTTTCTGACACTTCTATATATGTTTTAGTATTTGGTATGTCAATAATTTTAGGTTTTAATCCAAGTTCATTTATTAAATTATTTATAAGTTTATGATTATGACCTAGTCGCCCAGCACCCAAGTCCATAACATATTCTTCCCCATCTATAGTTTCTTTATAAGAATATATTCGCCCTCCATAACGCTCTCCTGACTCTAATAATAGAATTTTTAGGTGTGGATATTTGCTAGACAATTTATATAAAGTGTAAATACCTGAAATGCCTCCACCTACTATTACTAAATCATAATTGTTGGCATTATAAGTATTATGATTTTTCTTATTTTTTTGTGTATTAGTCATAATTGTATATTATTATGTTATAGAAACATAATAATATAAAAAATAGTTTATAAAATAATTAGCTATCTCTCATTTTCTAATTAGCCAAACTACTAATAATTCTCATAGAATTAGTAACGCGTTCTCGTGCTCGTGTTAATTCTTCACTTGCTTCTTCTTCGGTTCTAAGTAATCTAATATAAGTTGGCGAATTTACACCTCTTAGTCTTCTATTTCTATTAGATCGTTCATAGTTATTTGTGCGCTCCTGGGCATTAGTTAATGCTTGTGTTGCTAAGCGACGTTCTTCTAATGCCTCATTTCTAGCAACTAGCACTTGTTCATATGTCATAGTTGGATTAGCTAAATGTGCGTAGGCGTTGTTAGGTATAACTGTTCTACATAATGGGCAACTAGCATGACCACTGCGTAAACTACGTTGTAAACATTCAGCATGGAATCGGTGAGTACATCCTAATCTTGTAATAGCTTCATCTTTTGTCATTGGATCATGACAAATTGCACATTCATTAGTTTTTTCTAAATTAGCATAAATCTGCTTAATTGAGCGCGAATGGCGTTTTCTAGTTTGTTTGCCTCTAACACGTTTTTGAATTCGCGTAGCAGCTGATCTTTTTCTTGATGATGATCTACGTGTTGGCGAAGGCATATATTATATAATAAAATATATTATATAATAAAATATATTATAGAAAATATATTATAGAAAATATGAAATTATTAATGTTGTCTTTAAAATTCTCCTGGTAATGGAATACCCTCTAAATGTGCTACTGCATGTCGTGCTTCTTCAAGATTTTGTAATGCTATATTTCTTTCTTCCATTATTTGATCTAGTCTTTCATATAGTCTTTGTGCTTGCATAGAATTTCGATCGTTTATAGTATTAATATAATTGGTGACTAAAAGTAATTCTTCACTTAATCTATCAACTTCATTTCTACAATGTTGTCTATTATTTAACGCTTGTCTTATATGAATAAAATTTGGATTATGTAAATTATCATAATCGTTGTTTGTTATTTGTCTTCTACACATAGGACATCTAAGATAGTCCTGATCGCGCAAATAACGTTCAAAACATCGAGTATGAAATCTATGTCCGCATTCTAAATGTATAATAGATTGATTTCCTATCATATTTTCTAAACATATAGGACATTCATTGTCTATTTCTAAATTTCTCCTTATTTGATTTCTAGTCCGAAGCCTATTTTGAATTCTTGTGGCTGCTAATCTTCTTCTTGATGATGATCTAAAAGTTTTTTTTTTTCTACTTGATGATCCATTTCCTGAAGATGCTTTTCTTTTGTGAGGCATTATATATTATTAAAATATTATTAAACTATTATTAAAATAGTATTAAACTATTATTAAACTATTATTAAAATAGTTAATTATTACTATAAAAAATATTAAAACATTACATATACTCCGCAAACTCTATATCTCCAATATGATTACAAATTCTAGTAGCATTACGCGCATTGTCTCGTGCGCGTGTTAATAATTCAGAAGTTATAAAAAACATATTACTAACATCTTGTTCTAGTGTTTCATCATTTATGTTTAAACTTCTATAGTTATTATAATTATAAGAAGCTTCATTATAGAGTCTACGTACATAATATTCGGTTTGGTCTGCGCTATATTGATTACTTAATGAATCAAGAAAATGTATATTTGGAATTTCTGGAGGGTCAGGAAGTTGTGGTCTTAGTTCTTCAATTTCGTGTTCCCATAATTCTATTTCTCGCATACGTTCTAATATATATTGCCTTCGTAATATTGGGTCTAATATTAGTGGTTCGTATTCTTCTTCTTCTTCTAATTCTTGTTCTTCTATAGAAGGATAAGGTATATTAGTTACAACCGTCCTACACTTAGGACATCTTCCACCAGTGGTAGTCAAACTCTGTATTATACAATCTTTAT
>Ga0208228_1000009_pt1 | contig 27822 bp, 19 predicted proteins | sample LakMenEpi25Jul11_FD_150730 | JGI IMG/M metagenome (GOLD analysis project Ga0208228, IMG submission 150730) | Freshwater microbial communities from Lake Mendota, WI - 25JUL2011 deep hole epilimnion (SPAdes) | ecosystem: Environmental > Aquatic > Freshwater > Lake > Epilimnion/Euphotic zone ...
CAGAGATAAATATCAATCTTCATTCAGCTTTAGTTTGATTTTGCTATTAGCCAAGAAATTCATTTCTTGGCGGTGGTGATATCATGATGATGGTAAGGAAAAAAATGATCCTCTTGCTTCACTTAAAAAAAAGTGACTTTATTGTGTGTGGAGAAGGTGATCCTGATTTGTTTAGCACTTACAAAACTCAATTACAACCCATCTTTTAGGATATACTAAAAATATCAATAGTCTTAGTGAAAATCAACGCAGTAATTTAATATGCCTACTGAAACTATTACACTACAAATACCCGAAATTATCTATCAACGGTTAGTTAATACCGCCCATGCTACCCAGCGCCCTTTAGAGGAGGTTATACTTCATGCTTTACAAGTGGGTAGTCCACCAGCATGGGATGATGTACCAGAGGAATTTCAAGCCGAACTAGCAGCTTTAGATAAGTTAAATGATAATGCTCTTTGGCAAATTTTCCATAGTCATAAAACAGTAACAGATATGGAAGAATACAATAGCTTACTAGAGAAAAATTCTCATGCTACACTAACACAAACAGAAAGATTAAATTTAATATCTCTGCGACATGAAGCTGATCTTTTTATGTTACGTAAAGCCCAGTCCGCAGTTTTGCTTCGTTGGCGTGGATATAGTTTACCAAATCTTTAAAATATTGAAATTCTTGTGTCTACTTATATTTCTGAAAATTTAAGAAAACAAATCATTGATAATGATAAATCAGGTTGCTGTTATTGCTTAACATCCGAAGCAAATAGCGGTATTCCTATGACCTATGATCATATTCAACCAGTTTCACAAGGAGGAGATACAACTTTTGAAAACTTGTGTTTAGCTTGTCGTTCTTGTAATGAATATAAAAGTAATTTAACTGAGTCAATAGATCCTTTAAGTGGTGAAACAATATCACTTTTTAATCCTCGTAAACAGATTTGGTCAGAACATTTTATCTGGAGTGCTGACGGTACAAAAGTTGAGGGTATTACTGCTATAGGTCGCGCTACAATAATTAGGTTACGTATGAATAACCCTGTTATTATAGTTGCTCGTAAACGTTGGGTAATGAGTGGTTGGCATCCTCCTAATGATTAAAAAAATTGACAATAGCCAAAAATACCATCTCATGGTAAACTACTAAATCTTAGGGTTGGGAAACTTTGGTGTAATTCCGGGACTGTGCCGCAACTGTAAAGCAATTGGAGATAATTGGAACACCCTAAAAATCCTAAAAATCCCCAATTGAGTAAGTCAGAACGCCAACTCTAGAATGTTCACTTCGTCGTCTCTGCGTCACACAGAGTAAGGAGTCATGATTTTGTCAATTCCAGTTACTACTTGTCCAGGTCTATTTTACAGCACACCCGCCCAAGATGGTTTTCTCTATCGCTTGCGAATACCAGGAGGAATCATTAATTATCAGCAATTTCAGGCTATCGCAGATATAGCTGATAATTATGCTGGTGGCTATATTGATATTACTAACCGCGCTAATATCCAAATTAGAGAAATTAAGCAAGACATAAATATTGAAGTTCTCAAAAATTTACAAGCTTTAGGTTTAGCTTCTACCAATGCAAAAACTGATCATATTCGCAACATCATGACCAGTCCCACTGCGGGTATTGATACAGAAGAATTAATCGCTACTCAGCCCCTAGTGAAAGCTTGGGAAGAACACATAAGAGCAAATTCTCAACTTAGCGAACTATCGGCAAAATTTAGCGTGTGCTTTGATGGTCGTGGCAAAGTTTCCGTAAGTGACAGACCTAATGATATTATATTAGTAGCAGAATCAATTAACAGCAATATATATTTGCGATTATATCTCAATTATGGAGAAAAAGGAGAACCATGCCAAGACACAGGAATTGTATTAAAACCAGAAAAGACAATACAAGTCCTAGCAGCATTAGCGGAAACTTACCTCAAACATATAGACACTAAAAACCCTCGCAAACCTCGGTTAAGAGAAATTATCAACAAAATCACAATTGATAAATATCTCCAACAAATTCAACAAAACCTCAACCCAGATATATTCAACTTCCTCCCGACTCCCCTCCGCGCTGCCGCGCCTCTGCAAGAAAAAACTCATATTGGTATTCATTGCCAACGCCAAATCGGATTATATTATATTGGTATAGTCTTACCCTTGGGAAGATTAGAAACTTGGCAAATTAGGAGTTTAGCCAATATTGCCAAAAGGTATGGTCATGATAATATCAGGTTAACACCTTGGCAAAACTTACTATTAACGGAAATTCCTGAAAATCAAATTAGGGAAGTTGAGAAAGAAATCACTAATTTAGGTTTAAATTCCTCACCAACAAACATTAAAAGTTTCCTGGTAGCTTGTTCTGGTAAACGGGGTTGTGCTGCTGCGGCCACAGAAACTAAAGAAGATGCCTTAAACTTGGTAAAATACCTAGAAAATCTGATAATTCTAGATTCCCCAGTGAATATCCACTTTAGTGGTTGCAGTAAATCTTGCGCTCAACACACTCAAGCTGATATTACCTTACTTGGTATAATCACAGAAATGACACAGGAAACCTTTCCCAGTTATCAAGTTTATGTTTTAGGTCATTTACTTTATGAATATGTGACCATAGCCAAAATTCCGACTTTGATTGAGAAAATGTTAGCAGTGTATCAAAAACAACGCCTAAATTTACAAGAAACCTTTAGACAATTTATTCATCGTCACAGTCATCAATTAAATCACCTATTTAGTTAAAAAACCGCTAATCTCACCTTTACAACCTAAAAATATCATGTTTGATTACATCCGTGATGGTAACGAAATATATCGTAAGTCCTTTGAAATGATTCGGTTAGAATCTGACCTAGAAAAATTCCCTGAAGATGTGTCAAAAGTTGCTGTTCGCATGATTCATGCCTGTGGAATGACTGACATTGTTAAAGACTTAGAATATTCATCTACAGTAGTACAATCGGGTAAAAAAGCCCTAATTGCTGGCGCACCGATTTTGTGTGATTCTTACATGGTAGCCGAAGGGGTGACAAAAAAAAGATTACCTAAAAATAATAAAGTTCTTTGCACCCTTAACGATCCTGAAGTACCACAACTAGCTAAAAGATTAAGAAATACCAGGTCAGCAGCAGCTTTAGAATTCTGGCGTTTTCATATAGAAGGAGCAATTGTGGTGATTGGAAACGCACCAACAGCCCTATTTAGGTTATTGGAAATGCTAGACGAGGGAATTCCTAGACCAGCAGTAATATTAGGTTTTCCTGTTGGTTTCGTGGGTGCAGTCGAGTCAAAAGTCGCATTGGCCGCAGATAGCCGCAATGTACCATTCTTAACTTTACATGGAAGAAGGGGCGGAAGTGCGATCGCTGCTGCTGCTGTTAACGCCTTAGCGAGTGAGGAAGAGTAATGAATAACTCTGGGGGTCGTCTTTATGGAATTGGTGTCGGACCTGGAGACCCTGAACTCATTACCTTAAAAGCTTTGCGTCTTCTCCGTTCCGCCCCAGTTGTCGCCTATCAATCGGCCACAGACAAAGAAAGTATCGCTAGAAAAATTGTCTCTCCATACCTGGATCATGGTCAGATTGAGGTACTATTTCACCTCCCCCGCGCCTTAGAACCGGAAAAGGCTAAATCTATCTATGACCAAGAAACTCAACCCATTGCTGACCATTTAGCCGCCGGTCGAGATGTGGTAGTTCTCTGTGAAGGAGATCCGTTTTTTTACGGTTCATTTATGTATCTTTTTACTCGATTATCTGAAAAGTACAAAACAGAAGTCGTTCCCGGAGTTTCGTCACTTATGGCCTGTCCCGTGTCCTTAGGTTTACCATTTACTTATTACAATGATGTTCTTACAGTTTTACCTGCACCATTACCCAGAGAGGTCTTAATTAGCCAACTTCTGGCCACTGACGCAGCAGCTATTATGAAACTTGGCCGCCATTTTCTGAAAGTTAGGGATATTCTCCATGAATTAGGACTAGCTGCACGGGCAAGATATATTGAACGCGCCACAACTACGCAACAGCGCGTAGTTCCCTTAGATGAAGTTAACCCGGAGGAAGTACCTTATTTTTCCATGATTATCATTCCCACTAAAAATAAGTTGTAGGTAATTAACAATTATCACTCTCAATAATATTACTGATTTCCTGTTCCCTGTCACCTAGTTCTATGAATACAAGGATAGCCCCGGCGGTTGTGGTATTGAGTCAAAATAGTGTTATCATAGGTCGAAAAATTACCAATATCTTGCCCGGTGCAAAACTATATGGTTTAGTTAATCGTACTGATGATGTTGATATTAGCTTTAGCAATTTTGGCGCAACTTTGCGGGAATTATTCACCGCTGGTACACCGATAATTGGTATTTGTGCAGCAGGGATTTTAATTAGAACAATTGCACCCTTATTAACTGATAAACAACAAGAACCGCCAATTTTAGCTGTAGCAGAAGATGGAAGTGCTGTAGTTCCGCTTTTAGGTGGTTTAAGTGGTGTTAATGATTTAGCGCGTCTTATAGGGTCAGGACTGAATATTAAACCAGCAATTACCACCACAGGAGATATCCGCTTTCATACGGCTTTGCTGTCCCCTCCCTCTGGATATCATTTAGCTAACCCCGAACAGGGGAAAAAATTTATTGCTGACTTATTAGCAGGGGGAAAAGTTAAGTTAGAGGGAACAGCGCCTTGGTTGAGTGAGAGTAATTTACCTATTGATGAAAATGGGGGGTTAATTATTCAAATTACCGAAAAATTGGGTAATTCTAGTTCTAATTGTTTAGTTTATCATCCTGCCAAAATTGCGATCGCTCTCACTCACCCAGAACCAGACACAATTACCCAAATTCAGCAAATATTTGTTGAATCTAATTTAGCACCCGCCGCAGTTGCGGGAATATTTGCACCCAGTCACCTAGCTAATAATTCCCAACTTCACGCTGTTGCTAAGGCTTTAGGAGTTCCTACCCGCTTCTTTCCCGAAAGTGAATTAACAAAATTGGCCTTAGCTGCTACAGGTGCAGATGCTCAAATTGTATCATCTCCATTTCCCTCTATTACCGTTGCCATATCAACTGAAATTATCAACCCCAGCACCACAGGACAACCCCAGGGAAAATTAGCGATTATTGGCACTGGTCCAGGTGGATATAAATGGATGTCACCACAAGTAAAGGAAATTATAGCTTCAGCAACGGATTTAGTTGGTTATAAAACCTATATTAATTTAATCGCTCCCTTGATAGATGGTAAGCGCGTCCATGAATCAGATAATCGAGTAGAAGCAGAAAGAGCTTATCAGGCGCTAGAGTTGGCTGCGGAGGGAAAATATGTAGTAGTTGTATCTTCTGGCGACCCCGGTATTTACGCAATGGCGGCGGCTGTTTTTGAGGTTTTAGACCAATACAATAAACCAGAATGGCAAACAATTGCTATTCAAGTCGCTCCTGGTATTTCTGCTATGCAAGCCGCAGCAGCTAGTATTGGTGCGCCCTTGGGTCATGATTTTTGTGTGATTTCCCTTTCTGATATTTTAAAACCTTGGGAAATTATCGCTCAACGCATTACCGCTGCGGCTATAAGTGATTTTGTGATTGCTTTTTATAATCCTGTATCAAAAGAACGCACTTGGCAACTAGCAGCCGCAAAAAAGATTTTAATGGAACACCGAAAACCCCATACCCCAGTTGTATTAGGACGAAATTTAGGGAGAAAGGGAGAAGCAGTTAAGGTTATTACCCTGAAAGAGCTAGAACCAGAATTAGCAGATATGAGAACTGTAATTATTATTGGTTCTTCCCACACGCGACAAATTCAGCAGGATAATAATATTTGGGTTTATACTTCCCGTCGATATAACTCTCAGGAATGATGTTTTTTATATTAAAAATCATATCATTTAAACTTTTATTACTTCTGCCCTTTTTCTGCTGATTCTTCCTCTAGGATATAATACACTTAATTATGTCTAGTTTATATCTGAAAAAGACTTGATTTTTTCTCTCTCTTCATCAACAATAAAAACATCATGTTCAGACATGATTGTAGCCAATAAAAGTGACAGAAGCCCTGATAGTGTCCGCCCTTGCGGACATTTTATTTTTTAAAAACTATTTGGATAATTTTTGATTGTGGTAGGTACTTATTATAATTAAATGAGAAGTTGAGAGCAGGAAGAAAGAACACAAAAAACTTTAATTTTCTAGTTTTTTAAGAAATACTAATAATTATTCTGCATTCCTCCTTTAATAAATAAAAGAACAGGTTTCCCTGTTCCTTGCTATATTAATAACTACCAGCCCAAGTTATCCATTTATGGGATAAACCTATATGCAAAATTTCCCCTGTCATTTCCAATTCTGTGATGATTGTTGTTGTTAAATCAACACCTATAAATTCAGCTTCATTGATATTGCTATCAATTAAATTAGCTTTATAGAGATTAGCACCATTCAAATTAGCGCCACTCATTTCTGCTTGATAAAGATTAGCACCTGCTAGGTTTGCTAACTTTAAATTTGCAGTTCGCAAATCAGCACGAGTTAAGTTAGTTTTCTTGAGGTTGATTTCAATTAAATCAGCACCAATTAAATTTACTTCACTTAAATTCGCACCTTGCAAATTTGCTCTACTTAAATCAGCATTAGTTAAATTCGCCCTAGTAAGATTACAACCAATTAAATTTGATTGATTAAGATCCGCTCCGCTTAAATCTGCACCTTCTAAATTTATTTCTCTTAAATCAACATTATCCAACTTAGCTTGATGTAGATTTATACCCTGAAAATTCCTTTCTCCTGATTTATAAGACTTCAGGAGTTCTTTGGTGTCCATAAATTCCACCTTATTGTATCTACGGGTGAGTTATTACACTTCTCAAACCACAGAAAATTACTTGAGTTTCTAGCGACCAAAATTTTAGCTAAAAAATCATACATCTATTGTACTCTGATTAAAAGACTAATTAAATAAACTTTACAATTGCTTGAGTGTATAGTTGTCACCAAGCCCTAAGAAAATCATAATAAGAATTTAACACCATCTGCCAAAAGAAAGACTAGAATCATAACGGACAGATTAGCCCTGTAACTAAGGAGCATTATAAAACAATGTCCGATTTAAATCGCGGAATCATGAAATTTGAAGGTGCAGATTCACCTAAACTAGTCACTATCTCTACCGTGGTACTTTTAGGGTCTATTGCTGGACTTATCCTTTGGGCACTTACCGCCGCTTATGCAATAGGTTAAATTCGTTGAATAAAATTCAGGACACTAGCAAACAAGACTTTTATTGTTCTCTAGTGTCTTTATAGCAGAAATAGAGGTAAGTAGGAGTATAAGTCCTGCACCCAAAGTTAATTAATTTCTTCTTGTTTGAGTTTTCATGAGTTAAAGTTGATCCAATAAAAACCCTAGAACTATTGATTTATAGGAGTTTTACATTTATTCACTATTTTGCCAAGAACAAACTTTAGTGTATTAATATCTGTGCTATTTTTAGTAAGTTGAGTTAAGCGACAGAGCAACCAACTTAAAAATCAAAGCTTTTTTAGTAAAGCTATTGTGTACATTATCGAATTTTAAATTTTAGATAAGAGAATAATGATTAATTTTTGGGATATCGTAATTATTTTAATTGGTAGTTCACTTTTAGGGGCAATACCGCTAATTAGTTGGATTACTTATGCACTGAGTGGGAAGCGATTAGACAATGTAGGTACAGGCAATATTAGCGTTGCAGCCGCCTTTTATCATGGTGGCAAGTTAGCAGGAATTATTTCCGTCGTCTCTGAATCTCTCAAAGGTATTGCGGTTGTAACAATTGCCCATGCGTATTTTCCCATGGAACCTGCTTGGGAAGTTATTGCCTTAATAGCTTTAGTTATCGGTAGATATACCACTACTAAAGGGGCAGGAACAACAAATGTAGCTTGGGGATTACTGGCTAATGATCCTTTAGTAACTATTTGTGTAAGCGTAATTGCGGCTATTGGCTTTTTAATCACTCGTTCCAGAGAAACAATTAAATTAGCAGTATTAGTCATGTTTCCCCTATTTGTGGGTATTATCCATTCCCAGGATTTACCCAGAATCATAGCTGCTTTTGCCTTATCGTCCTTAATTTACTGGATTTATAGCCAAATTCCCGATGATCTTAACCTTGCGGTCGAGGACGCAGACCCAGAATCCCAAGCAGTAATGCAATATTTAAGTAATCAAGAAAGGATCATTACCCTCGATGATGAATTAGACGGGGAAATAGTAGGAGCTAAATCAGCAACATTATCGCAAATTAAACGCTGGGGTTATACAGTTCCTAAAGGTTGGGTATTATCCCCAGATGATGACCCGACTATTTTAATTAATTTTCTCCAACCCTCTCCACTTTCACCCCTCCTAGTACGTTCTTCAGCCATTGGAGAAGATTCACAACAAGCCTCCGCCGCAGGACAGTATGAAACTATTTTAGATGTAATCACTAAAGCAGAATTAAAGCAAGCGATCGCTCAAGTGCGAGACTCATATAATCATCCCAGTGCCATTGAATATCGCCGTCGTACCAACTCAAAAGACGTGGGTATGGGGGTACTCATTCAACAACAAATTCAAAGCGTATTTTCCGGCGTAGCGTTTAGTCGAGATCCTATTTCTCAACAAGGAGAGGCCGTAATTATTGAAGCCGTATCCGGTAGTCCCGGACAAATTGTCTCAGGAAAAGTCACACCAGAACAATATCGGGTAGTAGTTGCTGGTAATGAAAAATTATCCTGTCTGCAATTTGAAGGTAATGGTAAAGTTCCCCAATCCTTAATTAAACAAGTTGCATATTTAGCTAGACGCTTAGAAAGGCGTTATTTAGGCATTCCCCAAGATGTTGAATGGAGTTATGATGGTCAAAATCTGTGGGTATTACAAACAAGACCAATTACCACCCTTTTACCCTTATGGACAAGAAAAATCGCTGCTGAGGTGATTCCAGGAGTAATTCACCCCTTAACTTGGTCCATTAATTCCCCTTTAACCTGTGGTGTGTGGGGAGAAATTTTTACTATAGTTTTAGGTGAACGCGCTAAAGGCCTAGATTTTGCGAAAACAGCAACACTACATTACTCTAGAGCTTATTTTAATGCTTCCCTATTGGGAGAAATCTTTTTAGCAATGGGACTACCTCCAGAAAGTCTCGAATTTTTGACTAGAGGTGCAAGCATGACTAAACCTCCTCTAGATTCTACTCTTACTAATTTACCAGGACTGACAAGATTACTCAAGCGAGAACTTGATTTAGAAAAAGATTTTAAATGGGATTATCGTCAAGTTTTTATCCCAGGATTAACTGAACTCTCAAATGTCGTTATTGAACAATTATCATTAGACCAGTTACTATCCAGAATAGATCTAATTCTTGATTTATTGCATCGAGGTACTTATTATAGTATTTTAGCTCCTTTGAGCGCCGCTGTTCGTCAAGGGATTTTGGGAGCAAAAGCAGAAGCAATTGATAACAGTGTCACTCCAGAGGTAGCATCATTAAAGGCTATGCGTCTTTTGGCTGTCGATGCTAAACAAATTCTAGATGATAACTGCGAACCAGAACAAATATTTTCCGAATTGGCAAAAACAACCCTGGGACAAAAAATTTTATATGATTTGGATGAATTAATTCATGATTATGGTTATTTGAGTGAGGTAGGTACAGATATTTCTGTTCCCACTTGGAAAGAAAATCCGCAAATAGTTAAACAATTATTTGTGCAGTTCATACAAGCTGGAGAGGTCTTACCTGTAAATAATTCTCGTCCTCTAGTAATAAATTTAGTCCAAAACCGAGTTCACCTTAAAGGTAGAGTAACAGAAGTTTATTCCCGATTGTTAGCGGAATTACGCTGGACTTTTTTGGCGTTAGAACAGATTTGGCTGGGGTCTGGAGTTTTAGAACAAGAAGGAGATATTTTCTTTTTGGAGTTAGATGAAATTCGTCAAATGATCATTAATTTAGATGTGATTGTTGAAAATAATTTATCAGCATTAATCAAACATAGACGAGAACAATTTGTTCAAGATAGTCTCATTGTCCAAATTCCTGCGGTAGTTTACGGTTATAATCCTCCTCACCCTATTAAACCTGTAATTGATCCTGCTGATCATATTTTATTGGGTATTCCTGCTAGTCAAGGACAAATCCAAGGCCGGGTGAAAATATTGCGGAGTTTGCAAAGTGCTAATAATATTGATAAGAATACTATTCTTGTTGTTCCTTACACTGATTCTGGTTGGGCCCCTGTACTAGTGCAAGCTGGAGGATTAATCTCTGAGGCGGGTGGAAAGCTTTCCCACGGTGCAATTATCGCCCGTGAGTATGGGATTCCTGCTGTTATGGATGTACGTGGTGCTACATATTTATTACAAGATGGTCAGCCAGTCCGAATAGATGGATATAAGGGTACGGTGGAAATCATGGAAAATAATTAAAACTGTCTGGTTAAACATTAATACTTGTTTGTCTTTAATTTTTATTGGTGGTTAACCAGGTTTTATTGTTTTATTTCTACTGCTATTGTTTGTACTATTCTGTTTTTGTTGGATTAAAATATTAATCTGTTCTTGATGCAGTAACATTGTTAAATCATATTTTGTTTTTGGATTGTGTTAAGTTGCTTTTGTATGGCGATACATTAGAATTAGATAGCGATACATTCTTATTGTTGGGTAAAATATTGTTAACGTCGAAACAAACGCCAGGAAAAGATAATGATACGTTTGATTAGTAGCTGTAAACGATGCAATAGTAAAGTTAACACAGCTAATAGATTATTCAACAAACGTTTATAGAAGGGAACAGGTATCAGTTGCTGTTGTAAAAATTGCAAGTTGTTCCGAAAGATTATTGTAGTAGGGTGATTAGTTCCTTGCACTCGTTCAGACATAGCTAAAGCATCAAGGTAGAGAGGTTCAGCTTCACTGTATTTTCCTTGGCTATAGTAAAAAAATGCTAAATTGTTTAAGCTTTGAGCAACATCAGGATGGTCGCCTGTAAATAGCCGCTTTCTCATTTCTAAAGCATCAAGGTAGAGAGGTTCTGCTTCACTGTATCTTCCTTGGCTATCGTAAAGACTTGCTAAATTGTTTAAGCTACCAGCAACATCAGGATGGTCGCCTGTAAATAGCCGCTTTCTCATTTCTAAAGCATCAAGGTAGAGAGGTTCAGCTTCACTGTATCTTCCTTGGCTTTGGTAAAGAATTGCTAAATTGTTCAAGCTATTAGCAACATTGGGATGGTCGTCTGTAAATAGCCGCCTTCTCATTTCTAAAGCATCAAGGTAGAGAGGTTCTGCTTCACTGTATCTTCCTTGGCTTTTGTAAAGATATGCTAAATTGTTCAAGCTTTGAGCAACATCAGGATGGTCGCCTGTAAATAGCCGCCTTCTCATTTCTAAAGCATCAAGGTAGAGAGGTTCTGCTTCACTGTATCTTCCTTGGCTATCGTAAAGATTTGCTAAATTGTTCAAACTAGTAGCAACATAAGGATGGTCGTCTGTAAATAGCCGCCTTGTCATTTCTAAAACATCAAGGTAGAGAGGTTCTGCTTCACTGTATTTTCCTTGGCTATCGTAAAGACTTGCTAAATTGTTCAAGCTAGTAGCAACATCAGGATGGTCGCCTGTAAATAAAGTTTGACAAACTTTTACCAATTGCTGAGACCAAAATTCTGCTACTTGATATAATCCTTGTCCTTGATAAAATCTTCCTAACCCTTCAAATACCCAAGAGATTTCATCAGCAACCATAGATACTGGTAAATTATTCGCTGCTGCTGTTTCTTGGTTAATTTCATCTATTAACCGTTTTCCTAAATCTTCCCAATGAACAACAACAGTTTTGACATTTTCAATATCTTGAGAAGTGGGTGATTGAGGAAGTCTTTTAGCAAAAACTATCATAGGAGTAATAAAAGTTCTTTCGAGAATTGGCTGCTTTTCTCCAACTTCTGCTAACTGTTCTTGCAAAAATAACCGCACTAAATTATGAATTGTATAAGCTTCTGGTGATTCTTGGTCTATTTGTAAAAAGTTAACTTGATAAAGTCTTTTTTTAGAGGTAGTTAATTCTTCTTCTGTCCAAATTAGTTGTTTTTTTTCATCCTCTAATTCAAACTCAATTACCCAAACTACCAAATCCCAAAGAATAAACTGAGGAGAAAATAAACTTAAAAATGCTCCCAGATATTGAGTTTGAGTATCCAGTGTTTCCCAAGTTAAATTAAAAGCGGCTTTAATTCCCAATTGAGTTTGATTGATAGTTTCTCTTTTTTGTAAAGCTGTTTCCGCTAACTTACGTTTTTGCAACCGTTCTAACATTTCAGTTAGAGAAAGTCCCAAGTCTGTTGTTAAATAACTTCCGACTAAAATTATCCCCAAAGGTAAATTTCCCAAAAACTCACATATTTCTGTAGCGGTTTCTGGCTCATTGACAACTCGCTGATGATTTTTTCCCAATTGCTTTTGTAAAAGTTTTAATGCTGCTTCTTGTGATAGAACCTCTAAAGGCAGTTCTTGAATAGAATTAGGGTCTAAATGTTGTTGTCGAGTAGTTATCAAAACCCGAAAGCGTGTTTCTGGGGGAACAACATCTTGTAACTGTGTTAAATCAGTTAAATCATCAATGACAATTAAAACAGGTTTTTGTGTTTTTGGATATTGTAACCAACACCAATCTACCTGTTGTTGGAGAGTTAACGGTTTTTCTCCCTGAGTTTGGGGAATTTCCAAACCGAATTTAAATGTAAAAAGCTCAAATACTTCTGCTGCGAGAATACGTTGTCTAGCATTAAACCAAATTATGCCATCATAATGATCTTGATATTGTGTAGCGTATTGAGTAACTAATTCAGTTTTACCCAAACCACCCATTCCGGTTATTGCTACATAATTTCCCCGTCGCAAATCTTCATGGATAGTTGTCAGTTCTGTTTCTCGTCCGACAAAATGAAGAGAACCGCGATAGGGTATATCTTTAGTGGGAGTTAACTTTTTTTGTCCGTCAATATTTTGTGTGTTTACCTGAACTGTACCACCTGGTAAAGCAACAGCACCTATTTTATCTGCTAACTTGCTAAAGTTGTCATTCATAAAGCTTATAATGTATCAAATATTTTAACCCCACCCTAACCCTTCCCCTTGCTAAGGGGAGGGAACTGGATTTTCTTGTTTCTCTGCTTCATAAGAGGGGGTAAAAGTCCCACAAGCAGAAGTTTTAGTTTTTAAATCTGGTTAAAAGTTCATAGTATTAATTGTTCCTGTCCCCCCAGACATGACAACCATACCAATTTTGTCCGCTAATTTCTCTAAGTTCGGTGTCGCTAGAATGTCCGCTATTTTAGGATTTTGTTCTGCTTTTGCTGCTGCGACCAATTCCTGGATAACTTGACTAATATTAGGGTCCGTTTTCGCTGCGGTTTCTATTTCCAGTACAGCTTCACCATAATTAAGGGGTTGTTCTGGTGCTTGTTCAATAGCCGCGAAAGTTCCAGGTAGTCGCTGTTTCAACAATTCCGAAAACTGCTGAGTTTTGTTATATAAAGTGTCTCCAATGTTTTCGCCAATTTTTTCCAAAGCTTTAGTAGCGAGTAAGGTCGCAACAGCAATAGCAACAGTTGTTAATGGTTCCATTTGTAATATTGGTTAAAGTATCATTTTCAGATAGTATAGCATTTATACACGACCTGGTAATTCTGCTTTACAAAAATAAATTTCAATTTTTAAATAGATATCTTCAAAAAAGAATGTAGAGACAATTCATAAATTGTCCCTACAAAAGTTTAAATCATTGAAACCTTTGTAAAGACGTTACATAAGGTGTAGAGACGTTCCATGGAACGTCTCTACAATCTTTACCAAAGAAGTCTAATAAAATACAAAATTATCCGCGTTCATCTGCGTTCATCTGCGTTCCACTCTAACCCGTAGTACATCACATCTTGAAAGCTTACCATACATAATCTTTGTTAAATAAAAATATAAATTTGTTACTTCATACAATAAGATTAGATAGCAATACAATCTTAATGTTAAAGCAAACAAAGCTTAAAGATAGTAATCTATTTAATTAGTAATTAAAAACAATAAGATTGTCAGATTAACATAGCCAGTAGATAAAACGACAAACTTATAAGACCTTAAAAAGATGTAATTTGTTGTTGCAAACGTCGTAAATTATCCCAAACCGTTATTGTATTAGTGTGATCAGTTCCTAGCACTCGTTCAAATATAGCTAAAGCATCAAGGTAGAGAGGTTCTGCTTCATTGTATCTTCCTTGAATATAGTAAAGACTTGCTAAATTGTTTAAACTATCAGCAATATCAGGATGGTCGCCCGTAAATAGCCGCTTAGTCATTTCTAAAGCATCAAGGTAGAGAGGTTCTGCCTCATTGTATCTTCCTTGACTATCGTAAAGACTTGCTAAATTGTTCAAAATAGAAGCAACATAAGGATGGTCGCCTGTGAATAGCCGCTTAGTCATTTCTAAAGCTTCAAGGTACAGAGGTTCAGCTTCACTGTATCTTCCTTGACTATCATAAAAACCTGCTAAATTGTTTAAGATAGAAGCAACATAAGAATGATCGCCTGTAAATAACCGCTTTCTCATTTCTAAAGCTTCAAGGTAGAGAGGTTCTGCTTCACTATATCTTCCTTGATTATGGTAAAGAAGTGCTAAATTGTTTAAGCTAGTAGCAACATCATGATGGTCGCTCGTAAATAATCGTCTTCTCATTTCTAAAGCTTCAAGATAGAGAAGTTCAGCTTCACTGTATTTTCCTTGATTATAGTAAAGACCTGCTAAATTGTTCAAGCTATTAGCAACATCAGGATAATCGCCTGTAAATAGCCGCTTTCTCATTTCTAAAGCATTAAGGTAGAGAGGTTCAGCTTCACCGTATTTTCCTTGACTTTTGTAAAGACTTCCTAAATTGTTTAAGCTTTGAGCAACATCAGGATGGTCGCCTGTAAATAACCGTTTTCTCATTGCTAAAGCATCAAGATAGAGAGGTTCAGCTTCACTATATTTTCCTTGATTATAGTAAAGATCTGCTAAATTGTTCAAGCTAGTAGCAAGAGCTTCTAGTTTTTGAAATTTAGTTTGTAAAACTATTGCTTTTTCAAGGTATTCTTGAGCCAAAATTAACTCTTTTTGTCTATTTGTAGATTTTGCTGATTCTACTCGTTCAGCATACAAAGTACCTAACTGACTGTAGAGAACTTCTGTTTTACTACTATCTGCTCCCCATTGCTGAATAGCTTCTGCTAAAGATGCTTCTAATTGTTCTGGTGAAAAAACAGAACCTTCTTGATTATCTTTAATATTACCAAGACTTTGATTAATTGAGAAGTTACCTTGAACCAAAGACAGTTCAGGTTGAAAATGAAATACCCCATTACGCCAACTCCAGAAATCAGGTGCTTGCTTAGAGATCTGATCATAAATGCGTGATGGTATCCATAAAATAATTGGCATTTTGAGTTCTCGCAATGCTTCTCGCGTCCATTGCAAATAACCAAAAAACTTTTTCAAAGATTCATTTTGATTAAATGATCCTAAAGTTTCCGCACCTAATACGATAGCTATGGCATTTTCTGTTAATGTAACTTGTTGTGTAATAGCTTGCTTTAAACTCGGTTCTTGACTATCAAGATAAACTCGATAAATATTGTAATTGGGTGCTAATTCCTGCTCATAATTAGCTATAATATTTTCACGCTGTCTATCTGCATCACACACAGCAATGAAAATTTGTAACATACCAACTCCAGCTTCAACAGAAACTAACAAACTCAAATAAGTTTGTTTATTTGCGTTGATAATAGATTGATTAGTTAAATTATTCATTAAATTAAATTTTCTAACTTTAACTGTTGAATTATCAAAGGATGTAAATCATACCAACTTTCAGTATTTTTATATTCAATCACATAAACATTGTGAAGCAAATCAAGAAACTCTTGCTGTTTAGGATCATCAGGACGATAATCAGTATATGTTTGCTGTAAAATCTCCCGGTCAGTTTTGCTCAGAGTAATCGTCATATCATTCCGCAAAGAATCAAGAGCTTCCTGCAAAATCATCTCATCAATTTGCACATTATCAATTGATTCTCCTTTTTTTGCTTTTTGTCGTAACTGTACCAATACCAAACTACAACATTTTTGAGTAATGCGAACCAATTCTCGAATCACACCACCACTAGATAAAGTAATTTTCAGCAAAACATCATCTGCTAATAAAGTATCATCAATGCGTTTTCGCAAAATCTTTTGTAATTTATCTATTGTTTCAGCAACAGGTTGAGATTCATCTTTGTGACTTTCACCTTTAGGATAAACCTTTAAAACTGGCATTACAAAAATAGAATTATTCGTTTCCGTTTCGATATGTCTTTTCAAAACACCATCACGAATCGTAGCAATAGGGAGAGTATAAACAATAAAGAAATTAGGTTGTAAAAGAACCTTAATATTATCTTGAAAAATACTTTTAATAGCTGCTAGATCGAGTTTATCTAAATCATCAATAATAACCACAATTTCTTTTTTGCAAACTAAAGAAACTTCCATAGCAATCAAATTGACAGTATTAATCAAATCTCGAAAATCACGTTTAAACTTAGTTTCTATAACGTCGCGGATACTTGCTTCAGCCTTTAATTTACTTTTGAGGAAACTCCAAAAATCAAAACCCACCTCCAATTCAGCCCCGATTTTACTTTCTTCAATCTGTGTTCTATCTTGAAACCAATTAAAGAATTGTTGTTTTTTCTGACTATCAATCTGAATATTTTCTTTCTCTGCCTTATCCATAATTTGCACAGCAATAGCAAAAAGAATATTAATGTGATTGATAGCAGTAGTTTCAATTAAATCAGAGATAGAGAAAAAGATAGTCAGATAATTATGATTAAATTCTCTAGCAAACTCTGCTAACAAAGTAGACTTACCACAACCACGATGTCCAGCAAAAAATAATTGATTAGTATTATCATCACTATCTAAAATTAGATGCTCTAATTTATCAATTAAATCATGACCATAAGGAACTTGAAACCTTTCAATTTCTTCTGTTGTAACTAAAGGTTGTAATTGTAAATTACGAAATGCTTTTTGGAACGCCTCAATACGGTTGACTACCATTCTTAATACCCTCTATAAATCTACATTTTCATGTTATAACAATTTGATCCTTTAACCATACCTAAACAAAAAAAAATCTTTCTTAGGCAAATAGTACCTAAAACAAAGATCGTCACCTTTCCTAAATCAAATACAACCACCCCATAGATATATATTTATCCTCCTTTCTCTTCCTCTGTGAACTCTGTGCCTCTGTGGTTCGTTAAAAAAACTCCAGTAAAAATAAAGTCCTATATATTCCGCAACACAGACCAACTACTAGCAATAGGCATTCTCCAACCAGTCCCAAAAGCACGGTCAGTAATTTTCAAACCTGGTGCAGCTTGTCTGCGTTTAAATTCCGCACGAGATAATAACTGTAATATTCTATCCACAACTACCCGGTCATGACCTGCAGTAACAATTTCCGCCACAGATTGATGTTGATAAAGCAACCGGTCGAGAATATCATCTAAAATATCATAAGCCGGTAAAGAATCTTGGTCAACTTGACCCGGTTTAAGTTCCGCACTCGGTGCTTTTGTGAGAATATTGTTAGGAATAACCTCTTGTAATTGTCGAGAATTTAACCATTTGCAAAGAGAATAAACACGAGTTTTAGGAACATCTGCAATTACAGATAAACCTCCATTCATATCACCATACAAAGTACAATAACCAACAGCGACTTCTGATTTATTGCCAGTAGATAAAAGCAAATAACCGAACTTATTAGAAATTGCCATTAACAAATTACCACGAATGCGGGACTGGAGATTTTCCTCAGCAATACCAAATTCAGTTCCCATAAATAAATCATTTAGAGAAGAATCAAAAGCTTGCATTAATTCCCCAATAGGTAAAATCTGAGTTTGAATATCTAAATTTTTAGCTAATGCTAAAGCATCAGTGATAGAATGTTCTGAACTATAGGGAGAAGGCATTAATACACCAATTACATTTTCTTTGCCTAAAGCCGCAGTAGCAATAGTTGCAACCAAAGCAGAATCAACTCCGCCACTTAAACCTAATAAGACCTTAGAAAAACGACATTTATGAACATAATCTTTAACACCTAAAACCAAAGCGTTCCAGATTTCCTCATTTTCAGATTTATCAACGGGGGAAATATGACCTAATTCGATATCTTGTTGATTGCTATTAAATTCAATAGTGATAAAATCCGATACAAAACCATGAGCACGGGAAACAATCTTACCTTGTTTATTAACAGCAAAACTGCGACCATCAAAAATCAAATCATCATTTCCTCCCACTTGATTTGTATAAATAATTGGTTTTTGGAAACTAACTGCACAATGTTTTAACATTGCTTCCCTTAGATTTTGTTTACCAACAGTATAGGGAGAAGCGGATAAATTAACAATTAAATCTACTTCTAAATCAGCTAAATCATTAATTGGATTAATTGGATAACTGCGCTTACCCCAAAATTCCTCATTATTCCATAAATCCTCGCAAATTGTCACACCAATATGAAGATTATCTAATTGAAAATGATTAGGTTCTAATCCATGTTCAAAATAACGATGTTCATCAAAAACATCATAAGTAGGTAATAATCTTTTATGAAAAAAATGCTGAATTTGACCATTTTCCAATAAAGCTATACTATTAAATAAATTTTTACCTCCAGTAATGTGAGCTTGAGAATTTTTAACAACAGTTCCCACCAATACAGCTAAATTAGGTGGTAAATCTGCTGCTAATTTTTCTAATGTTTGATTTATTGAAACCACAAAACTAGGATTTAATAATAAATCTCTAGGAGGATAACCACAAATTGATAATTCAGGTGTTAATAATAAACGGACACCTGCTAATGATGCTTGTTGGGACATTTCCAGAATTTTTTGAGCATTTCCAGATAAATCACCAATAAGAGGATTAATTTGAGCAATAGCAATTTTCATGATCATAAAAAAAAAGGAACTAGATAAAATAAATCTCACACAATCATCTGTATTTATCAGCGTTAATCTGCGTTAATCTGCGTTTAAATTCCTACCTTCTTTCTTCATTAAATAAACACCAAAGCTTGGTCCTTAAAAGGTGCAAATGCTTCTTGATCAAATTTATATAAACTTGCGGGACGACCTGCACCTCGTGAGACTTTAATGCCAGTATCTGATAAAAAACCTAACTTTAGTAACCGCGCTCGAAAATTAGAATAATCTGCAAAATTTTCGCCTAAAACTGTAGTATATAATTGATACAAATCGTTTAAGGTAAAGGTTTCTGGTAAGACTTCAAAAGCGACGGGACTATATTCTAATTTATTTTTTAATCTTCTATGTCCATAGGTAATAATTTCATTATGATCAAATGCTAATTCTGGTAATTGTTTGACGGGATACCAAGCAATACCAGCAACTTTATCAGCAATTAATTCTGCTTCTTCAAATCTAACTAAAGCAAAATAACTAACTGATAAATAACGAACTCCATAACTATCAATTTCTTCTCTGGGGTCACGGTTAGGACCACCAAAAGTATAAAGTTGTTCTAAATAAAGATTATTTACCTTTATTTTTTCAGCCATAATGCGATAAGCCGCATTTTCTAAAGATTCTCCTTGACGAACTAAAGTACCAGGAAGACTCCAATAATTTAAAAATGGTTCTTGCTGTCGCATGACTAGGAGAACTAATAACCGATTTTGGGCAGTATCTACAGAGAAAATCACATTATCAACACCAACTTTAAAGTCAGCTAAGGGTTGTTGATTTATGGAGTTGAGAATCTTTTTTGGGTTACGTATTGGCATTCGTACAAATGCTGTTGATGAATATAGGCAATGACGGGAGGTGTGAGAGTATTGATATCTCCTTGTTCACGAAAAGCAGTGGAGGAAACATCTAAACCGATTAAATTAGCAATGGCAATTTTTCCTCCGATTTGTTTAATTTTCTCTAAATCATAATTATCTATTATATATCCTGGTCTGGGAATTACCAGTAATTGCACCTGTTGTAATAAATCTTCAATATGATACCACCGGGGTAATTGTTTGACTAAATCAGCCCCAATTACTAAAGTATATTCAATATCTTCTCCCCATTTTAATTTTGCCTTACCTACAGTCTCTAGAGTTTTCCAACTGCTAAGATCTTGTTCTAAGGCAATATTTTGTTTATGAATATTGATATCTTTAATTAACAGGTCTAACATTGCAGCCCTGTGTGGTAAAGGAGTTTGTTGGGATTTTAAAGGATTATTTGCAGCCCATACAGCTACCCAATCATAATATTCAGATAGCCATTTGAGAATTATTAAATGTCCCGCAGTCGGTGGGTCAGCACTTGTACCAAATAAAGAAATTTTCATGGTTTTTAAAATTTATTTACTCATTAATTTGATTTGAATCACTAACGCAAAAGTCAATTATAATTTATTTTCTTTGCGTTTTTTCTATCAATTTCTGCAATGTTTTAGAAGTTTCGATTTTAACAGAAATAGGATTTTCTAATCTTCGTGTTTCTTCTGGTAAACTAGCAACTGAAGCTTGAGTACGTTGACGAATTATTGTTAAAGTTTCTGGTGCTTGTAATGGTTTACCTGCTTTCATAACTAACTGTAATAAAGGTTGGGAATTTTCAGCCTTTTCAGTTATTAAACCCAATCTATCTTTCTCGATTTTACCATCTACAAAAGAACGAAAAATTTGTTTTTTACCTGGATAAGTTAATTTACCGCTTGATTCTTTCATGACCGCAATTCCATCAATATCTACAAGTTTATAAACTCCATTTATCGGTGAACCTGTAACTAATTTTGTCCCTAATCCATAACTATCAATTTCTGCCCCTTCTCTCTTGAGTCTACTAATTTCCCATTCATCTAAATCACCACTGGCAAAAATTGAGATATTAGGTAAAAGCGATCGCACTTGTTTTGATAAACTGACTAAATCCCCAGAATCTAACCTAATTCCAGATAATTTCATCTGGCCAGAATTGACCTTTTTTGCTAATTTCTCCGCCGCCGCCACTGTGTTATAAGTATCAATTAATAAGGGCGCGTCAGGAAAATACTGATGAAATACGCTAAAAGCCTGTTCTTCACTCCCTTCTAAAGCGGATAAAGCCATGACTAAAGCGTGCGCCATTGTCCCACTCGGTTTTTGTCCTAGTTGTAGCGCAGCTAACACATTAGACGTAGCATCTAAACCACCTGCTAAAGCCGCCCGTGCCGCCCATAGCGAAGCTTGAGGACTAAAAGCCCTGCGTGTACCAAATTCTAAAAGGGTGGCTTTTTCTCCTGCTATATTCCGTAATCTTGCGGCTTTAGTAGCAATTAAAGTTTGATAATTAAGAGTATTTAAAAGATATGTTTCTACTATTTGTGCTTGCCATAACGGTGCTTCCACCCGCAACAGGGGTTCATTAGCAAATACCGCTGTTCCTTCAGGAACAGCCCACAGGTCTCCAGTAAAACAACCTTGTTGCAAAAGTTGCCAAAAATTCTCATTTGCACGGGTGAAAATTCCCGTTCCCCGTAAAGCTGCAATTTGCCCGTCATTAAACCGGAATTTGGTTAAATATTCCAAAGCTTGCGCTAAACCCATGGCTATTAAATAGCCAAAACCATTAGGTAAGTGTCTGACGAATAATTCAAAACTGGATTGTTTTTGTTCTATCCCTTCACCTACATAACAAGCTGTCATTGTTAGCTGATACAGGTCTGTTAGCAAGCTGTAGTCCTGAGAACTGATATTTAGTTCAGGATTTTCATAACTTGGCTTTTCATGGTCTGTTTCTAGGAAAGTTGTCATCTGAGATGCCCCTACCAAGAATGTCTCTTTATTTATGGTAGTATTTACTATAAATAATGTCAAGTCTGAATTAATAAATGATTAAAAATTCCCGTAAAGTCTATATTTATAAGGAGGTTAAGCTATTTTTTCACAATTAATTTATATTTCTTAATGGTACAACTAGTCATAAAAATCCCCAAATTCTTGAAAAAGTCAGGGATTTTGTACTTATACCTATGTTAAAGGCACAATCGCGCTCATTTTTGCTAAATCTAAGACAGTGGCTAATTCTGTTTCTGTCATTAAACCTTTTTCAAGAACTATTTGCCGTAAAGATTTACCAGTTTCTAAAGATTCCTTAGCCACAGCCGCAGCATTTAAATAACCAATATTAGTATTTAAGGCAGTGACTAATGCTAAACTACCTTCAGCATAGGCTAAACATCTTTCTTGATTAGCTGTAATACCTCGAATACAGCTTGTAGTTAAAGCCGAAATTGTATTACCTAAAATCTCAATACTATGAATTAAATTATAGGCAATTAGGGGCATCATTACATTTAATTCTAATTGTCCCCCTTGGGCAGCAAAAGCGATCGCATTATCATATCCCATTACCTGAAAACATACCATAGATGTCATTTCTGCCATGACTGGATTATATTTTCCAGGCATAATCGAAGAACCGGGTTGGACTGGAGGAAGTTGAATTTCCTTAAATCCGGTTTTGGGACCAGAATCCATTAATCGCAAATCGTGGGATATTTTCACCAAATCCTGGGCTAAATTCCGCAAAGCCCCGGAAACATTCACAAAAGCCCCCATACTTTGCATAGCGGCCATTAAATGGGGTGCAGGTTCTAGGGGAAATTCCAATAATTGCGAGAGAATATCCACGACTTTTTGACGATATTCCGGGTGGGTATTCATTCCTGTTCCCGCAGCACTACCACCTAAACCCAATACCATTAAATCCCCAGAAGCAATATAAAGACGGTTTTGGTGTTCTGAGAGGATTTGTCCCCAAGCACCAAAATTATCACCTAATCGCACAGGTACAGCGTCTTGAAGGTGGGTTCTCCCGGATTTGACGATATCTTGAAATTCTGTAGCTTTTGTCTCTAAAGCCGAAATTGCCCCTTCTAAAGCTGGATACAAAGTTTGAGAAAGTGCCAATAATCCACCAATCCGAATGGCTGTAGGGATAACATCGTTGGTAGACTGCCCATAGTTTACATGATCGTTGGGACTAAGGAATTGATAATTACCTTTTTGCTGACCGAGAATTTCTAAAGCCCGATTTGCCAAAACTTCGTTAATATTCATGTGGTGTGAAGTTCCCGCACCAGCTTGATAAACATCAACTACAAACTGATCTCGCAATTTACCTGCTAAGATCTCATCAGTGGCTTGAATAATCGCTGTGCTCATATCCGCCGGAATACAATCTAATTCTCCATTCACAATAGCGGTGGCTTTTTTAATATATAAACAAGCATCTATATAAGTAGGTAAGGGTTTAATGCCGCTAATGGGGAAATTTTCGATAGCCCTTTGGGTTTGAATACCATAATAAACGTTGTTGGCAATTTGGCGATCGCCCATTGAGTCTTTTTCAATACGAAAATCTGTATGATCAGTCATTATCTCTTAATATGGTAGGAAGCGGGAAATAGGATTGTAATTTATCATAAGTTAGATGGGGAAAAATTCTGTAAATTATAATTTACCCAATTTGTGAGTTAATACGGCAATATTTACAGAATAAGCTTTTTATGCTGGGGATTATCTCCACATTGTTAAGAAATTATAATTAATTTTTGAAAATGTATTAGAATAGTGATAAGAGATTGTCCGTAAGTGAAAGTACCTGTTCACAAACCGTCACAAAGACTGTTACCAGCAATACACAATATTTGGTATACTCGCTCACACTCATGGCATTTTCTAGTTAGGGAATAGGTAATAGGCCGACGGAAAGATCAATCATGAGTAAGTATTCTTTCCACTTACCTCTTCCCCAAATCACCAATTATCCATTACCTATTTCCTTAATTGTTACATGAATCTAAATCGATTTAAATCCATCCCCAAATGGACACAATTACCATCCTCACCTATATTTTGTCTAGAAGCATCTCCAGATTGTATAGATACTTCTGTTATACAATTACAACAGCAGATGGAATATTTAAAAATCCAATTAGAGTTAGAAAGACAAGAATATAGTCGGAAAATACAGCAAATTCAGAAATTTCAAGGATTACTCCAATATATTACCGAACAAATCCGCGATAGTTTAGATGATCAACAAATATTAACAATTGTCACTCAAGAATTAGTTAATTTATTATCACTTAATCGCTGTCAAATTGAACTTTATAATCTTTCTTTGACTGCTGCTACAATTACCTATGAATATAGTTCTAGTTTACCTCAATTTCAAGGTTTAACCACCATAATTGCTGATTTTCCCCAAATTTATCAATCTCTATTACAAAAAAAAATCTGGCAATCTGTGGAAATAATACCAGGACATTATTCTAATTTGCAGTTTATGAATCAATTAGCTTGTCCGATATTTGATCATCAAAGTATTTTCGGTAATATTTGGCTAATTCAGCACAAAGAAGCAAAATTCGGAGAATTAGAAATATCTTTTTTACAGCAAATAGCTAATCAATGTGCGATCGCAATTCGTCAATCTCAACTATCTACAAAAACTAAATCCCAAGTTAAAGAAATTGCTAAACAAGAACATCATCATCACCAATTTATCAAACACCTTTCTCAAGAATTATGTACACCAATTACTAATATTAATCTTGCGGCTCAAACTTTAGAAATTTTGATAAAACCAGGAAAGATTTTAGATCCAGAAATAGCATCTCATCTATTACAAATTCTGTATCATGAATGTGGAAGAGAAAATAAATTACTTAATGATCTCCTCAATTTTACATATCTAAAAACCCATACTGAACCGACTAATTTAATTAGTATTGATTTTCCCACTTGGTTATTTCCCATTGTTGAATCTTTTCGAGATGTTACCAATTGTCAACAACAACATTTATATCTGGATATCTCCACAGAAATTCCCCCTTTATTTACAGATATTACTAATTTAGAAAAAATTATTACCCTACTACTTAATCAAGCTTGTCAATGTACTCCCCCTGGACAATCAATTACATTGACCGCCGATTTGAAAGCAGACACGGTAGAATTGAAAGTTAGTATTTCTGGTATGGAGATTCCTGACCACGAACTATCACAGATTTTTCAGCCATTTTACCACATTCCTAAACATTCCTCTTGGCAAGCACAGAATACTGGACTAGAGTTAGTATTGGTAAAAACAATGGTACAGCATTTAAATGGGTTTATTGATGTTCATAGTAGTAATAGTAGCATCACCTTTACCATCCAATTTCCGCTGTTTTCAGCTTCTTAGCTGGAACACAAAAGTCTGAGTCAGTAAGCAAAATCTCACTATAAAAAGTACATAAATTTCAACATTACCCTAAGCATTAGTTACTTCCTGTTCCCCCTCACCCCACAAATTAATAGATACAGCGCTTTCCGCTCTTATGAGATACAAAGTTGAATCATCAAACTCTTGTGGTGCGGGCATACTTCCACAAGCTCAGTACAAGTCTTGACCCCTAGATATGTACATCATAACATCAGGAAGTGCTGTATTAGCACTTCTTCTCCTCTTCCAAGTATAAGCAGCTAAAGCCATAACACAATCAATAGTTTAACATAAAAAACCCCTGAGAAGGTTATGACATTCTCAGGGATTAAATATTATTAATAATTAAATATTTTGAGTTATTTTCATCAGGCTTTTCTTAACACCATCTTTAACATTAAAGAACCATCACTTTGTCATCAAATCATATATATCATCAAACCCTCATTTATTCTTGTTATTAAGATCATTTATTAAAAATTAGTTTATTAGTAATTAAAATATCTTTTTACCTGACTAACTCATGGGAATAATTAACAAAGGGGAATAACCGACAATTTTCAATTATTGTATTTGCAGATTTTGACAAAATTACCTTGTCAGAGAAAATATTGTTATTCTTGGGACTTAAATACTTATGTCATTAGATATTTCTCAAAACCTCTTATCTTCAAAAGAAATCAATTATACTGCCATTTCCCAAGCCAATAGCCTTCAAAATCCTACTGACAATAGTATAAATTGGGGTAAAAACAGTACCTCTTCCCAATATCAGATAGAAAGAAACGCATTCATAGCCGACAATAGTAATTATAACTCAAATAATGGTTATGGCTTAGTAAACGCCGGACTAGCAGTAAGTAAAGCCGCAGGTGTTAGTCCCTATACAGATGCTCCCAAATTGGGAGGCAATAATTGGGGAGCAAACCTAATCAAAGCTCCCACAGCCTGGAATAATGGATATACAGGACAAGGAACTATTGTCGCCGTACTAGATACAGGCATAGACTACAATCATCAAGACTTAAAAAATAATATTTGGAGTAGTACCAAAGAAATAGCTAGTAACGGCACAGATGATGATAATAACGGCTATATTGACGATATTCATGGTTGGAACTTTGTAGATAACAACAACAATATTTCAGACAACAATGGACATGGAACCCATGTTTCAGGAACCATAGCCGCAGAAAATAACAGTATTGGTGTCACTGGCATTGCCTACAACTCCAAAATTATGCCAGTCAAAGTTCTAGATACCAACGGCTCAGGTTCTTACTCAAATATCGCCAAAGGCATTTATTACGCAGTTGATAATGGCGCAAATGTCATTAATCTCAGCCTTGGAGGTAATTCCTCCAACGATACCCTCAAATCAGCCATAGAATATGCCAGCAGCAAAAACGTAATTGTTGTTATGGCAGCCGGCAATAATAGCGACTCAATGCCATCCTATCCTGCCCGCTACGCCTATAATTCAGGAATTGCCGTAGGTGCAGTAGATAAAAATAATAACCTTGCCGACTTTTCCAACCGTTCTGGTTCTCAACAAATCACCTATATCACCGCCCCAGGAGTTGATGTTTACTCCACAATACCCAATAATCAATATGCCACCTACAATGGCACTTCCATGGCAGCCCCTCACATTGCTGGTGTCGTCGCACTCATGGTCAGTGCTAACCATAACCTAACAGAAAGCCAAATTCTCCAAATCATTACAAGCACATCTGCAAATAGCACCAATCCTCCACAGCCAACAACACCCACACAACCCGGCTCAAAAATGCCATCTCTCTTTCCCCCACTAGACTCCTTTTTCCCCTTAGACCTAATTAACATAGTATCAAAATTGCCTTTTAGCCTCCAATCCCAAGAGCCAACCGCTATTCCCCTTCCTCCCGTTGTCATCTCCATGCGCGAAAATCAGTTAATCTTGAGTTTCAGTAATCTGGAAACATTACCCGCGCAGCCGTCCGATTATTCCCAGGAGAGGCCAGCAAATCCCTTCCTCATGCAACTGACACTGCACTATTACGACAGTCCTGCAAGCGACAAAAGTGAACATAGTCTTGATAATCAAAACTCTTGGACATGATTCAACCCACATTACAGAAAAAGACAACCTTATCCCCAAAAACTCCACCCATCTAAATAAACTATAAATAGGGAAAATCCTATCTAGTCAAGCCTTTCAAGCTTCATCGCCCAATAAATCACCCCTACCCAAAAAAACTTTAAAAAACCCCTTGACAGAAAAAGGAAGGATTGATATATTAGATAAGTGCCGGGGAGAGAAAACAACTCACGGCAACTGAACCGAGAAAAAATAATACTTTGAAAGAATAGATTAAACCAATCCTCGTCGTGAAGATAATTAAGAAAGAG
>Ga0208228_1000010_pt1 | contig 26173 bp, 28 predicted proteins | sample LakMenEpi25Jul11_FD_150730 | JGI IMG/M metagenome (GOLD analysis project Ga0208228, IMG submission 150730) | Freshwater microbial communities from Lake Mendota, WI - 25JUL2011 deep hole epilimnion (SPAdes) | ecosystem: Environmental > Aquatic > Freshwater > Lake > Epilimnion/Euphotic zone ...
CTGCTGCTGCTGCTGCTGCTACTGCTTCTAATGATGCTGCTGTTGCTGCTGCTGCTGCTGCTGCTGCTGCTGCTGCTTCTAATGATGCTGCTGTTGCTGCTGCTGCTGCTGCTGATTATGATGCTACAGCTTCTGCTGTTAAAGCTGCTGCTGATAAAGAGGCTACTGATGCTGATGCTGCTAAAGCTGCTGCTAAAAATGCTGAGAAAACTGCTGCTGCTGCTGCTGCTGCTGCTGATAAAACTGTTGCTACTAAGCTTAATCCTAGTATTCCTATTACAAATATGAAATCTACTATTGATGAAGAAATAGCAAAACATTTTAAAAAGATTTTCGCACCTCCGGATAGTACTTCAGCACCAACAAAAGGCGGACAAAAAACACAGAAAAATAGATATAGAGGAGGCATTCATAAAAATATGAATTCTATTGATTCGTTTGATTCTATTGACTCTGATCTATAAAATGATTATAATTATTTAAAGAATTAGTAATAGCTAGTTCTTCTAATTCAGATAAATTAAAAAAGTTAATTATTAATTTATCTCGTTGCTGTTGATTTAAATTTAACAAATTGGGAAAATTTATAATTTTAGTAATATTTGGTAAAAACAAAAAGGCATACTTTTCTAAATAACGCATTCTATAATTAGTTGTTGAAAAAATAAATAAAGCAAATTTTGTTGAGAGAAATGCTTGTATTTGTTTTAATTCTTCAAGTGAATAATCATTTATAGTTAAAATATAATTATCACGTGAAGATATACCATAGTTTCCTGAGCTATCTAAGTATGGAAATCCATACATTTTATGGGCCAATATTAATTTTGGTATATTTGCATAATGTTGTAAAATATTTGAATAATTTTTTATTAATTGCGGTGTTTTATTTGAGAGATTTGTAGTTTTAATATTTAATATAGTATTTGTGTCTGATTTTCCAAATAATGATTTTTTGGGTGGACTATTTGATTTATAAACTTTTAAATAACCTACTTGCTCAACATAATATAAAAGTTTATTTATAATAGTAATTCCGTGTGTTGGAATAGGATAATTAGGTAACAATTTGTAACACATATAAGATTTATAAATTTTATCGTAAATTGGGATTGAATTTTTTGGGGGGACTTTCCCATATGTTCCATAAAAAAAACAGGTAGGGGTTTGTGCTTGATACAAAAATTCTTTTTGTGTTTCATTTGTTGAGAGACAATGTAAAAAATTTATTGTAAAATTATTATTTACTAAAATGTTGTAAAGTCCTGCTTTATCTGGTTTCATCCATAATGCCGGTATTATTAATGCTAAGTGTCCATTTGTTTCTAGCAATGCCAGACTTTTTTTAACAAATTCAACATATACTTGTTTTCCATCGTCTGTTTTCTTTAATGAATTATTTGTAGGAGTTTTTAATGCTCCATTAATATTATATGGCGGATTGCCAATAATAATATTAAAATATTGATTGTTATTTAAGACTTCATTAGCATTTAAGACTTCATTAGCATTTAAGACTTCATTAGCATTTAAGACTTCATTAGCATTTAACATAAGAAAATCTGTTTTTATAATATTTGTTTTGTGAGAAAAAAGGGTTTCTAATTTATTAATGTGTGGAATATAAATTTCACACATATAAAGCATATTTTCTAATATATGTGCTTTTCGTGTTTCATTATTTGGAATTGATGTGACTAAATTATTCATTAGACGATTATAAAGATTTAAAGAAAATGCTCCATTTCCAGCACCAATATCCAACCATTTTAATGTTGGGTTTTTATAATGTTCTAATGGTATTAAATCTAATATTTTGTCAACTAAAGAATTTGGTGTATAAACTATGCCATAATTATTTTTATCTTCTTTTGAAATTGACATAATTATAATAATTAATATATACTAATTAATATATACTAATTATTATAGTATAACATAAAACAAGTAAAAAAACCAGAAAAAAAACAAGAAAAAAACAAGTAAAACAAACAGAGGTTAATAGAGTTATTGAATTGGACTCATAGTTTCAATATACTTAATAATAAATTGTTCGTTTTTTAATACTGAATCTAATACTGGTTTATAATGCTCTCTAAACATAGCACGTGATTTGTCTTCTTTAAATTTTGATAATGGAAACCATTGAATTTGTTTTTTCTCAAATAGCCCATTATGTTGTGTTTCAATTTTGTCTCGTAAATGGAATTCAGCAAACTTATTTACATTTGTAAAATACATAGGCAGTTTTTTATCATAATTTGTTCTAAAAATATAACTTGTATATCTATCAAAACTAATTGATAATATAAAATTATTACTAACATTTGTTTCAAAATCATTTTCATCACCTAAAAATCCGTTTAATTCTTCGCTGCCTTCTCTAATTGCTGTTTTATATGGTTTTTCTCCTTTATGTGGACTTCCGCCAAAATCACACCACAAATTATTATTTCTTTCTTGACCTAATAATAAAAATAATGTGCCTTTATATAGTGCTACTGGTAAAACACCTGCTCCCATAGTAATTAATTACTTGATAAATGGTTTAGTATTAAATAAAATATATTTCAATTTTTTATTTTTATAAAAAAAATAAAAAATTATAAATATTGAAAAAAAAATGTTTTCGTTTTTTCGTTTTTTTGCTGCTGCTTTAGTTGCCATTTTTAGTTTACCTTAATAAATTTGTTTTGAAATTGTGATTGTGCTTGGACTTGGGCTTTAGTATGCTTTGTAAATGGAATTACTAAAGACGACTTGTAAGCGTTTTTAACTTCTGTTTTGTTTAAAATTTTATAATTGGGATTTTCTACACGCTTATGCGCATTTTTATTTACTAAAAGTGGCCAATAATTTTCTCCTTGATACTTAAATCGCGTCATAGTATTAGGATCCAAAATGTCCTCTTGGAGTTGCTTAGACTCATCACTTGTAAACCACTCATCAAAATGGACGAACGCTTCACGACGATTTTTAATTTTGTTGAAAACGAAGTCAACACGCATTACTTTTCCAATATTATGCGTGTTGAACATCTTAATAATATATTCCTCACTTGCGTTGCGAATAATAGGAATATAGAGCGAAAGAACCGACATTTGTTTTGCTTAGTTAGTGGTTAGTAATTAACTTATATTATCTTTAAATAATATTTAAAATGAAATCAATTTTTTTTTACTATAACAAAATTATAAACAAAATTATAAATATTGTTTATAATAATTTATAATAATTTATAAAATTGATAAAAATTATTATAGCATTGTAAGGTTTTAATAGAAAGACTTTTTATAACTAATGAACAATAACTATAACAATAACAAGCGAAAAAATAATAATTTTATTAATACTTATGTGCCAATTTTGTCTAATAAATATAAGTTGTATGATAGTTATAATAATTTGTTAAATTGTGATAAAATAGTGATTATGGATAATCATGTATGTTTTGATGCTCTTATTAATAAAGAAAGCATATGTGCTTTGATTAATTTTATTAATATTATTATTGCTAATAAGCATTTGTTTAGTGATTTTAAAATTTACATACATATTAATTGTAAAGGTGGTAGTTTTACAGAACTTTCAAATTTTATTAATTTTAAAAAAACTTGTGCTTATGAAATAGTATCTATTATTGATAAAGAATGTTATGATAGTGGATTTATTTTGGCATCATTATGTAATTATAGAATTATAAATAAAAATGCTAAAGTTTATATGTCCAAATTTCTCATTAGTGCTAAGGGTGATTATTATTGGAACTATTTTAATCAATGTACTAATGAACAAATAATTGACTATAAAACATTATTTTATAGTATTTTATGTGATGTTGTCGAGTCTAATATAACACGTGAAAAATTAGATAGTTATTTACAAAAAAATATGATTATTGTTTGGGATTGTAAAAAATATAAAAAATTAGGTTTTGCCGATGAGATCATTTAATTATATAAACATTCAAAAGTTATAATAAAACTCCAATCCATATTGTTTAAACTAAATGGTCTGCCGTATTCATCTAATAATTGAACTTTTAATTTATTTATACTTGTTGGACCAAAATATTCTCTAATGTGCTTATTATTGTAGTAAATATCTCCAGCATAAGCACCTTGTTTAAATGCTGTTTTTTCTTCTAATAATGATAATATGTTAATACGTGTTATAATATTTGGAGCAACAATAGAGTCAGAAGCGATAGCAAAATGATTTTGAGAACTTGATTGAAAATCGTCTAGCGCTATATAAATATAACGTGGATAATTTATATGACATATTCCTGTTGAAACAGCCAACAAATCATTAGCATCTATTGTTACTGAGTTACTTCTAAAACCTAGTTGCCATCCTAATTTTTGATATAATTCATTTGAATAACAATTACTTGAATTAGCGTTTGGATTATTTACATTAAAAGTAATTCTTATTTTAAAAGCGCCCAAATTAGAACCTGAATTATCGTATTTAAAGCAACCGAAACCTGATTTTGGATCTATAACAAATTGTACCAAATTTCTAATATTTCCAATAAAACTACGTTGTTTTATTTTATCATTAATTTCTTTTTCAATATCGTAACATATTATTTTACGAACATCATTTGGAGCATATGAAGAAATGCGCGATTCATATAAACCAGGACTTAGTTCTATCATTATTGTTGCTAGTGAAGTAGTGCCTGTGGAATTTAATTGTTCAATGGTGAAAAAATTATTATTATAATAATTTGAAATATTGTGGTATGTAAGAGGTATTTCTATTGAACTTATAGACATTGTAATTGCTCGTGAAATTGTTTCTGGTAATTGTATTACATAATTATGACTTTGATTATCTGTTAGTTCGTAATTTTGTCTAAAAATACTATCTATTGTATATATTTTTTTTAGTAATGATTTATTTGTTTGTTTATAGTTTCCAAGTGTATTTTCACCATTATTTGTTATATATTGATTGCCATTGTATTCTTTTATAGCGTATATGCTATTATTATTATTATTTGTTGCTAATAAATTAGTAATTAATTTATTTTTTATATTATCAAGAAAAATAAAGAATTCTGTTTTTTTTGATTCACTAATATTGCTTTTGCTTATGCTATTTGCTATACTTTCTTTTGAATAGTAAATATTTTCGCTAGTATAATTTTTTGGTAGTTTTAATAATTTTTCAAGTTCATCAATAGTATAAGTATTAATGTCTAAATTAATATTGCTCATTGGCTATAAATTTATAATAATATAATAAATTATTATTAATATATTAATTTGTTAAAACATTATAATTTGTTAAAACATTATAATTTGTTAAAACATTATAATTTGTTAAAACATTAAAAATTGAAATATTAATTTGTTAAAATAACTAATAAGTAAGTGTCTAATAAATGAATACGCAAATAGAAGATTTTATTGCTAGTAAAAATAACAGTGGTGCTGAGAACTATAATAACATTGATATTTCCCAATGGAATGTAGATGGTTGTAAAAAAATACTTGAAAAGTTACTATTGTGGATTAGTAATAATGATACTCTAGTAAATAATCCAGATAATAATGAATTATATAAAAAATTTGAAATTGAATTTAATAAGCAAGTTCGTGTTTCTAAAATCACAAATATTAGAAAATCTATTTTATTAAATGTGTTAAATAACGTTTTTAATAGTAACGATTTTGATGATGACGTGAAAATTTATTTGCCGGTTTTAAAACTGCTTTTGCGAAAAAAACCGATGCGTAACATTTCAGGTATTACTAGTATTACAGTTATAACTGCTCCATTTCCAGATGGACAAAAATTTAGTTGTAAGCATAATTGTTATTATTGTCCCAATGAACCAGCACACGAAGGCAATAATTGGCAAGCACAACCAAGGAGTTATTTATATTATGAACCTGCCGTTTTACGAGCAAATCAACACAAATTTCAAGCAATTGGTCAAATGTTAAGTCGTTTGGATACATATTTTAATAATGGACATGTTATTGACAAGTTAGAAATTATTATTGAAGGTGGGACATATACCGAATATCCTGTTACTTATTTACAGCGCTTTCATCGCGATTTATTTTATTGTGCTAATATTTATTTTGATTTACGTAAAACTTATGCTAATTATGACAATAGTTTAAATAATAAGTTGGATTTAGAAGATTTAAAAAATATTCGCACTCCATTAAGTATTGAAGAAGAAATCAAAATAAATAAAACTGCCAAAGTTCATATTATTGGCATATGTATTGAAACGCGACCGGATGCGTTGGATGATGACTGGTTAATGCGTTTTAGATTATGGGGTGTTACACGTGTTCAACTTGGTGCCCAACACGTTGATAATGCTATTTTAAAGAAAATTAATCGTGGTCATAGTGTGGAGCAATTATTGTGGGCAATACGTTATTTAAAAGATAATTGCTTTAAAATAGATATTCATATTATGCCTGATTTGCCTGGTGCCAGTGTTGCCATTGATAAAGCTATGTTTGATTATGTGTATAGTGTTGTTTGTCCAGATCAAATGAAGGTTTATCCTTGCCAAACAGTTCCTTGGACGGTAATAAAAAAATGGCATAGTGAAGGAAAATATGTTCCTTATTTTGACATTGATCCAAAATTATTAATTGATGTTGTGCGTTATTCTATGGAAACTTGTCCAAATTGGATACGTTTACCGCGAGTTATTCGTGATATTCCGTGTTCTGTTTATGTTGAAGGTGGAAATAATATTGGTAATATGCGACAAATAATTGATGCTATTCTTGAAGGCGAGGGAGTATATTCTAATGATATACGTGCGCGTGAAATTGGGCGTCATACTAAATATTATAATAAGATGGCTAATTATAATAGTTATTATTATAGAGGAAATGAAGGAGACGATTATTTTATTGCTTACGAAAGTTATGATTGTAAAGCGTTGTTTGGTTTTATTAGATTACGTATTGTAGATAGTGCTAAAAATATGACTATTTTTAGTATTCTTAAAAATCGCGGACTTATTCGCGAATTACATGTTTATGGTAGCACTACTGCTGTAAATAGTTTTGCTAAAAATGGTTGCCAACATACAGGAATTGGTAAAGGATTATTAAGTTATGCCGAGCGTAAAACTATGGAACATGGACTTTATGGAATAGTGGTAATTAGTGGTGAAGGTGTAAAAGAATATTATGAAAAAAGAGGTTATAGAGAAGTTGATACATTTATGATAAAAGACTTTTGGTTTTTACAAGTTTGGTTTTATTATTTAAGAGCCAAAATAATTTATTATTGTGGTTTGGTGTTTAATTTAATATTTTATATTACCATTTTGGTCTTGTTGCTTGTCTTGGTGTTGGTGGTGGGGCATTAGGATGTCTAGTTGCTGTGTCTGGGTCTTGGTCGACGAATTCGTGCTGCGTTAGGATGTCTAGTTGCTGTCTCATTTTTTTCATATCATCTTCATCTAAAAGCATAATAGCCATTGCTGAATAATTATGTAAATCAATCAAAGTATCTCTTAGTGATTCGGTGTCTACTAAACTTACAGATGTTGTTGAAATAGATTGAGCGCGCGCAATTTTATCTCCCATCCGAACCAATACGCCTACAACACCATATTTTGCAAACGCATCTCCATAATCTTGATTTTTTCTTTTGAATAATTCTAAACCTTCACTTTGGATTGATTGCATTTGTGAAACTCTTTCCTTGTTTGTTATGCTAGTTTCTTCTAATTCAAGATTTAAATTATAATTGAATTTATTAGATGTAGCCATTATGTATTGTAATATATAATTTATTTTTATATAATAAAAATAAATCAATTTTTATTTATATTTTATTTATTTTATTTGCCTCCACAACTTTGGCAAGATTTATTTCCTGTAACTAATAAAGGTAACATATTTCTATTTGTGGATGAACCTAGTCTAAATAAGGGTTGTGGTTGTGCTTGTGCTTGTATTTGTTGTATATATTGTGTTTGGTTGTATACTAATTGACTTTGTGTTGTTAAATTCATTCTTAATAGTGGCATAGTACTTTTATTAATATTATTTAATATTTTATTTTAATATAATATTTGTTTGCTTTTTAATTTATTTGTTTATTATTTTAACAATTGGAAACACAATTATTATTTTGAGTAGTTAGTGAATAATATTTTGTTTTATTTCCACTTAGTGGAAATGGTTGAATTGTTTGTGTTTTTTGTGTTTTCAATGTTCCTGATTTCTTTTTTGCTAAATATCGCGCATACGAATTATGTTTAATATCTATACCCTTATTTTCTTTGTTAGATGTTACAACATTTGTAGAAACTTCGCCGTGTGCTTGTGCTCTGTCGCTAGCATTATGCCAAGGTTTTTTAGAAACACTATTATTTATATCTTGTACTACATTTAATGAACTAATTACTTGTGTATAATTTGAAGATGATGTGTGTAATTGGTCTTGTATTTCTTTTTGAATTTGAATTGAACTATGAGAACTTGAAGCATCTATTGGACAACTAATAGGTTTCTTATATTTAAAATTAGAATTTGTACTTGAAAAATGAGTATCACAATTTGAGACTTGTGAAAAGGGGTGCATTAAAAATGAGGCTTTTGAATTTAAGTATATGTTGCTAGGTATTGAAGTTCCATACTTAAGTGTATCATTTACTTTACAAGTAAGTCTGTGATTTATAGTACCAGAATTGTTGCGTAGTTCTGCTTTTAATTTGGTATTGTAATTATAAAATGTGGTATCTAAAATAGGCATAATGTTATAAAATAAGATTATATTTTATATTTTATATTTTGTATTTTGTATTTTTATATTTTGTATTTTATATTTTATATTTTATATTTTGTATTTTGTATTTTTATATTTTGTATTTTATATTTTGTTGTTTACTTGATAAAATTGAAATATTATTTTTTTTGTAAAAGCATGCTATAAATTATTAATGAAAAATGAATACTAGTCAGAAAAATGAGAACAAATTTATATGTTCTTATTGTAAAAAAATTTATATTCGTAAAGCATCTTATAATAATCATTTAATAAAATGTAAGTTATGTAGATTTTCTAGCAATTGTGGAAAAACTGAGCCTGAGTTAGAGTCTGAGTCTGAGTCTGTGTGTGCGCCTGATGTTACTATGGACTCTCTAAAAAAAGATTTAACTATACATAATTTATTTGCGATGGTAATAATGTTATATAATAAATATGAAAAGTTAGAAAGTGAATATACTGAATTAAAAAAATATGTTACTATTACTAAAAATAAAATTAACATATTAGATTATTTAAATGAAAACTTTAAGCATGATTTTATGAATATGGATGCTGGAGGAACCAATATTACAAAATTTATAGATGAATTAGTAATTGGTGAAGACCAATTACAGAAAATATTCAAATATGATTATGTTGATGGAATTTTTAATATTATTTGCGATTACATAGATAAATTAAATGTTAAGGGGTTATTAGTACCTATTAAATGTTTTAATACTAAGGAAAATGTATTATATATATTTGATGGAGAGTTATGGTTAATTATGGATGATGTTTATTTGCGAAAGTTTATTAAATCTTTTGATAAGAAAATTTTAACAAAATTTGTAGAATGGAAAAAGATTTCTGAAAAAACGATTGATCCAGAGATTTTTGGAGAGATTTATATTCAAAATATGAAAAAAGTTATTGGTGGTAATTATGAAAAGAAGAATCCGGCTTCTATGATAAAAAATCGACTATATAAACATTTAAAAATTGATTTAAAGAGTATTATATCTTATGATTTTGTTTAGGTTTGTTTTGCTTATAATCTCTCTTTAAGTTGAAAAAAAATTGATTTGTTTATTTTTATTTTTTGTTTTTATTATTGTTATTAATTTTATTAAAGAAGTTTATAGTGCTTTATGATGTATACGTTTTTATTGGAAGTGCTACCATTGCCTAATGAGATTGTTGAACTTATATATGGGTTTATGAAAGTGAATGCGGCAAATGTTATTGGTGCGTATTTTAAAACAGCTAAGCGGTCTTATGATGTGTTTGTATATTTGGCAAATTATAAAGTTGAATATATTTCAGCGTTTTCAATATATTCAATAAGGGGCAATAATAATTTGGTTGTGCATGCTAATCTTAAAGATGAAGTTATTATTAAATTATTTAATAATTTAGCACTTATGTATCGTTCACATTATTCAAGGGCCAATTATTCAAGAAATGCTTGGCGTTGTGTGTTAAATAATATTTCACAGATTTTAATGTATTACTATAATAGATTGGCATTTAGTGATAGTTTAAAAAAGAATAATATTAATTATAATTATTTAAAAGGGTGTATTGAAGTATGGTTTAAGTTATGTCAAAAATACAATTTCTATTTAGCGTTATTTTATATTAATAGTGCCAAAAAAGTTAATTGCGTTGTTAAGGCAATCCAATTAAGAACACGGACTATTAAAAACTTTGCAGAGTTTAGAGTTTCGCCGCTAGTTACTATGAGGTCTGATGATTATTGCAAAAATCTTTGTTATAGTAAGTTAATTGCTCACCATAGTCTATTGGGTTTAGACGCATATGGGCGAAGGCTTTATTAGATTAATTAATGTTTACTTCTATAATGTGTATTTTTGCCATTCTTTTTTCTATGTTTTTTTACTATGTTTTCTTATATGTTTTTTGGTTCTTTTAAAACCTGCCTTAGTTTTAGTGGAAACAATTGCTGTTTTCTGTAATATATCTAATAACCCCTTTTCCCATAGTTCTGTAATTTCATCTACTTTTTTTGATTGTGTAGGATAATTTTGTAATGGCCAAAAGGGTGATAAAGTATCGTATTTTTTTTTTAATAATAACTCTAATAAAATACCTTTATGAATTGGATTATTATATTGAAAATAGGTCGTAAAATAAAATTCTAATTCCATACTAAATCCAAAATTATATAAAATATTTTGAACTTTATCTAGTTCATTTTGTTCTAATTTTTCATTACTTAATAATTTATTTATTATTGTTTGTGTAGGTATATTTGGAGAACTTTCTACATAAACTTCTTTTACTTCAACTCCATTTAATATTTCTTTGTATTCTTTTTTAGCAAATGCTTTTTCTGCTTTCTTTGCTAATGTATTAAATTTTTCTAACTTTGTTTCATCTTTACATCTATTTGCAAGTATTTGTATTTGACGACGTTGATTGGTGTTAACAAAAATGTCTATAGTATAAGTAATTTTATCATTATCAATAGTAGTAAAATCTTCATAACAAGGATATCCTAATATTTTACCCATTTCTGTTAATGAAATAGTTTTGTTACCATTATAGTCAATTTTAGAAATGATTACACCTTGATAGGTATCATAGTCCGTACTTAACATTAACTTTGGAAAAGAGTGTTTAATTTCTTCTATAATAGCATTCGTTTTTGGATCTTTATGTGTTGTTTCTTTATAATCTACTGGTTGGACTAGCATCGCAGGTCTTACATTTTCATTTACTAAAATACAATTTAAAAGAACGTTAATAGGTAATTTTTTTTCATTAACTGACATCTATTATTATATATATATATATATATATAATAATTATATTGTATGAAAAAAATTGATATATAAATTTTGTATTGCTTATATTAACAAGAAGTAGCTTAAAAAGGCTACCAAAAAGTTTATATGGTGGCAATGAAATATAGATGTCAATGTATCACACTTGAAGGTCGCAGATGTAAGAAAGCGTTTAGTTTTGTTTGTAATAAAACTAAGTGTTGTTTTATTCACGCTAAGGCATATTTAAAGTATGTTTTAACTATTCAAAAAGCATATAAAGGATATCATTGCCGCAAATATGTCAGATTGCTTGCTAGATTGCCTTGTGATATTCAAGGAAGAATTTTATTTTATATGCGCGAACCGTTGTATAATGCTAGGAGAAATAAGTGTATACAAGCACTACTTACTAGAAAGTTTGTTTCAATTTTTGGAATTCCTGAAAATATAGGTGCAAATTTTGCTAGTGTATTTTTAGGAGTGTGGCGAACGAGTATTTTTACAATGATTAAAGGACAATTTAATGAACACGTGTTATTGATTGCGCATTTATACAAATTGTATACAAAATATTTGACAATTAGTAATGTTAAATGTAATTATGGTTTATACATTATTAGTGATGTTGTTAAAAAGGATATACAAGAATGTTCTTATTACTATCATTATGCGGGGGAACCTTATTTATATACTGATGAGGAATTGGCAGCGCTTCATAAGAGTGAGCAAGAATTAGAAAAAAGTATTAGTGCTTATAAGTTAGAATATAAAGACTGCTGATGCTTGTTTAGTTATTTGTTGTTGTGTTGTTTTGTTGTTTGTTGTTGTTTTGTTAAATTTTTTATGTTATAAAATTGAAATCTTTTTTTATTTTATTTTAAATTATTATAAATAATTTAACTATTTATAATGAGTTGCGGAGTATGTTGTGAAAAATACAATAGGTCTACTCACACCAAAATTACGTGTGAATTTGCTGGTTGTGGCTATGAAGCGTGTAAAATTTGTATAAGAACATATTTGCTTGGAACAACAAATGATCCGCATTGTATGAATTGTAAAAACCAATGGACGACTAAGTTTCTTGTTGAAAGTTTAAATAGGAGTTATATTGATAATGATTATAAAAAACATCGAAAAAATTTGTTGGTTGAACGAGAAATTAGTAGAACTCCTGAATTAATGGTTTTAGTTGAGCGAACAAAATTAGTAGAAGAAGAATATAAAGAACTTGCCTTAATTGAAGAAGATTATGAAAAAATGCGAAAAATGCTTAATGAAAAACGTATTGCTATTGGTGAAAAACAAGCGCGCATTTATCGGATTAAAAATGGTGAAGATGCGGAAAAAGATGAACGAAAAAAATTTATTATGCCTTGTCCTGGTGATGATTGTAAAGGTTATTTATCTACGCAATATAAATGTCAGTTGTGTAAATTATATGTATGTCCTGATTGTTTTGAAATTATTGGTTATACTAAAGAGGAGGTTCATACGTGTAAAGAAGATACTTTAAAGAGTGCTGAATTGATTAAGAAAGAAACAAAAGGTTGTCCTCAATGTGGGGTTCGTATTTTTAAGATTTCTGGTTGCGACCAAATGTGGTGCACTGAATGTAAAGTTGCTTTTAGTTGGACTAGTGGAAAAGTTATTCTTAATGCTGTTATTCACAATCCACATTTTTATCAATATATGCAAAATAATAGTTCTGGTGGTGTGGCCCCAAGAAATCCTGGTGATGTATTATGTGGAGGTTTATTGGCACATAATAATTTAAGACATATTCAAAGTCATTTGAGTAATATTGATAAAAAAATGACTATGGTTTATGTAATGCCAATTAAATTAAATGAATTTGAAAATCAATTAAACTCCAATGTAGTTGTGCGAGACTTTGTTAATAATTTAAAATCATATTTTGAAACCCCTTATCCTCATATTTTGAGTTTTAATACTATATTAGGTAATCTTCATCAATTTATAAATCATATAACTAATGTAGATTTGGAGCAATGTAGGCGTAGAGTTCGTGATTTAATGAATCATGATACTTTGACCGTTCAATATATATTAGATCGAAGAACAAAGGAAGATTTGGCTAATACTATTTTTAGAAATGATAATATTAGAAAGAAAAATGTAGAATTATTGAATGTATATGAATTATTGAGTGTTGTTGGTATTGAACGATTTAATGAATTGTATGAATATTTTAAAACTAAAACAGGTTCAAATGATAAATTAATAGTTAAATTTTTAAATCAAATTGTTGTTCTTATAAATGAATACAATCAACTTATTAAATATTGTAATAATCAACTTATTTCAATTAGTTATACATATGGTATGACTGTCACTACTATAGTTTATGAAGATTATAGTTATGCTACACAAAGTCGCAAATTTACACAAGCCGAGTTTATGAAAACTAAAGAAAAAGTAGAAAAAAGTTCTGCTAGTGTTAGTGAAGCGTCATGTAGCTATATTAATAATTAATTAGTTAAATGTTTATGTAATGTTATTTTAGATAATAACCTTTAATGTGTTTTGAAGCATAACAAGATTGAGCATAATGTCCTTTTCTACCGCATCGAAAACAAGTATCGCATTCATTATCATTATCATAATCGTTGCTTTTGTAAAGAGATTTTTTTTTATATTTTGAACTACAATATTTCTCGTGATATTCACATTTGCTTTCTTCTGTAAATTCTTCATCGCAATAATTACAACACCAAACTTCCTCATCTTCGCTAAGTGTTTCCCATCCATCATCAGATTCACATAATTGACAATCTTTTGCAAAATGTCCTGACTCTCCACAAGTAAAACATTTGTCATTTGTTCCATTACTCATTTGTTTTAAAAAATCTAATGTTGATTTATCCAAAGTTACTTTTACAAATGACCCTCCACGAACATTAGGAACTCCATATTTATCCATATATTGTCTTGTAATTTTGTCTTCATCATAATTATCACAATCAGGTATAAGTTTTATCACTTTTAGTGGTTTATATTTTTGTGTCCAAGCAGAAGCAGAACCATTATAATTAAAATGAGTTTCTAACCTAAATTGTGGATTATCTGTTTTACCAATATAATATTTACCTTGTTCTAATTTGAGAACATATATACAAACCATTTTGCTATATTATTATTGTTGTTCTTAAATAATAATATAAAAAATAATAAAAAAACAAGTCAATTTTATTCTGACAATAAAATATTAGTCAACTGAATATTTTTCTAAGAAATCGTCTAAGGTTATTATTTCTATTGTTCCAATTTTTTTTGCTTTTTCGGTCTTTGTTGATTTGCTTGTATTATTTCCTGTGACTAAAATATTTGTGTTTTTAGTAATATTTCCTTCTATTTGCACTCCGTATTTTAAGAGTATATTTTCTAATTCTTTTTTTGTATATTTTGATGATTTCTCAAAATCCGAAAATACTATTATTTTTTTGTTTAAAATATGTTCTTGTAGGGGTTCTTCTTTAGCTTCTTCTTTGTCTTCTTTGTCTTCTTTGTCTTCCTTTGCTTCTTCTTCCTTGACTTCTTCTTTTGCTTCTTCTTCTTGTGTTTGAGGTTTTATAGACGTTAGAAACTTATTGAATTCTGGTATTGCGTTTACAAATTGTGTAGCGGTTTTTTCGGCAAATCCTTCTATTGCTTTTACTTTCTCTATTTTTTCTTGCGTAGACTCTTGAGATGTTAAAATGTTGGGTTCAGCTTTTAGAATTTGACTTACTGATTTTTCTCCGAATCCGCGTCCAAATATATTGGATGCTCCGGCTATTTTAGCAATACTTGCTTTTGCCAATTGTTTAGCAATTGATGTATGAATTTTGGTTGCCATTTTTTCTTTAAAACCTTCTACTTTCATTAAATCTTCTGGTGTTGCGTTTATTATTTTTGGAATGCTATTTGCTCCGCTAGCAATTATTTTTTCAATATTTGCTTCACCTAATCCGTCCACTTCTAATTCTTTAAAGAATTTTGCTATTGACTTTATTGCTACTCGCGGATCTGCTTTTACATTTACTAATATAAGATCTACATTTGTTTCATTCCAAATATAGTCATATTCATCTACATTTGGCATTATTGGTTTTTGTGCTGGGACTATTACTTCTGTAATTTTTGGTATTACATTTCCACTTCTTGTTAGGCGAACTAAAGCACCTAATCCAATATTATTGTCTACAATAAATCGAGCATTAATACCTGTAGCATATGTTATTGTGACACCTCCTATTTGGACAGGTTCAAATTGAACGCGTGGTTTTAATAGACCATCTTTTGATGCTGCCCATAACACATCTAACACTTTGGCTTCTAAAACTTGATCGGTTAATACCATTTTAAACGCAAAAGCGTGTTCTGGATTTTTGCTTTCGCGTGGATGTATATTATCATCAATACAAATTATACCATCAATAGTATACTCATAATTTGCTCTAAAATCGAGTAATTTATTAGACAAATATTCATTTGTTAGTTCTGAATATGTAATAGATTGAATATTTTTAACTGCTATTGTATTTAGTTCTACTAATTTATTATATTGTTCTGATGGTTTTAAGTTTTGAGGCATTATTACTTCGTATGCTACAAAATCGATATCTTTTAATATTTCTTTTTCTGCTTGTGTTAATTTTTTACGATTTACTATTCCGGATATAAAATTACGTGAATTTGCGAATTTGTCTTTGTATTTTTGCTCAAATGTTTCTTCTTTTATTATTAATTCGCCTCTTAGTGTTATATTTTTTTCTGTTGGCAACTTCAAATATGGAATAATGTGATTAATTAAGAATCCGTATTTTCCATCGCCTTTTTTGTATAAATTTGGTGTTCCTGACTCGGTGCTATAAAGGGCACTTACGCCGTCTACTTTTGCCGAAATTACATATGGACCTTTGAATTTTTCTTTGAATTTGGTTAATGCGTTTGTGTCTGGTTTTATTTTGTCCATTGACCACATTTCGTATGGAAGTTTTACTTTTGAAGTATTATCTGCGATTTGTGTTTGCTGGTCATTGGCTAGAGCATTTGTAGGATCTTTTTTTAATATGTGTTCGCGTAATATATCATATTCGTTATCTGTTAACAAACTATTTTCTTTTAAATCTGAAATGTAGTAATTATCTATTGCTTCTTGTAACATTGCTGTTAATTCTTCTAATGATAGCATTTCTAATGATGATATGCCTTGTGTTTTGAATTTATTTAGATTTTCTAATATTTCGCTTTTTATTTTTTTGGTATATTTTTTTAATGTCTTTGCTGTTGCTTTAGGTATTTTTATTTTAATTGTTTCCTTTTTTTTGGGTTTTTTTTGTGGTTCTTGGACTGGTGGTTCTTCGACTACTGGTTCTTCGACTGGTGGTTCTTGGACTGGTGGTTCTTGGACTGGTGGTTCTTGGACTGGTGATTGTGATTCTTCTATTTTTTTTTTTATTTCTTCCAAAGGTAAAGTTAGAACAATAGAATTCTCATTAATGCGGTCTTGTGGTTCTTTATATTCCATATGTAAGAAATCGAAAATATCTTTTTCTGTTTTAAATAATACATCTACTACTTTTTCTTGTTTTATTTTTGTATCTTTTGTTTGATTAGATTTTTTAAATAATTTATAGAAACCGTGTTCGCTCAATGTTAAATCTACATTTAGTGCGTGTTGTCTCATTGATGTATTAAATTCTTTTGACCCTGTGAAATATAATATGGCAAAAGGATACTCTTCTGGCGGTGTGTATAAAAAGTCAATACGGCGAGGAGTAGATGTTGTATTGGGTAATTTACCTATTGTTAAACTCTTGGTTTCTCCTTTTGATAAAATTTCAAGTAAAATTTTTTTGGATTGTAATTTTTTTATAAAGTTCTCAAAAACTATTTTATTATTATTATAGGAAGTAAATATTAAATCAATGTCTCCTGACTCTGGTTTGTTGCGTCTATAACTTCCGACTATTTCAAATTTGTGATTTTTTTGAGCTTCATTATTTTCTTTTAACGTTTCTTTGAAATTAGTTTCAAGAACTATTTTGAATTCTTCTATTTCTTCTCGTGGAATTCTTTTTAGCAAATCATTATAATATTTAAGACCTATTTGTTGTTTGCTATTTAGTAAAGGCAATTTATTTTCTTGTAACTCATTTTGTCTTAATTCCAGTTCTTCTAATGTTGAAATATTTTTTAACTCTACTAATTCTTTTGCTTTTACTGGACCAATACCATATATATTAGCAAAAGTGTTTACTGGATTATTTTTTTCTTTTTCAACTTCTTCGAGTGTTCCAGTAGTTAAAAATTCCTCAAATTTATTTATAATTTTTTCTCCTATTCTAGGTAATTTTAATTTTTTAAGTTCTTGTGCAGAAGTTATTTCTACGCTGTCTGGTAATGCTAGATATTTTTTAAGTTCGCTTATTGCTTTATTATATGCTGATGCTTTAAAAATATCTCCTTTATTTTTTACAATTTTTGAAAGTTGTTCAAGGACTTTTATAAAATTTATAATGTTGCTTCCACCTGACATATATTTATGATTATTATTATTATGTTTATAATAATTAACTTTATTATTGTTATAATTATATATAAATCTTTTACTTTTACTTTTAGATTTATTATTTATAGTCAATTTTTTTTTTATAAGTTTTGATTTGTTATTTTTTAATGTATGTTTCATTATATATATATATACTACTTTTTTAATTGTAAATTAAATTGTTAAGTAAATAATATATTTTAGTATAATATATTAAGTACTAAGTAATGTCTTTTAAGTTTATATCCAATAAAACACATTTAGAAAATGTGAATGGATTAAAAAATTTTGAAGAATTTAATATTAATTATGATTCTAATCGAGATAAAAATAAGCAAGTAAAAGCCAGTTTTAATAGTAATGGTAATAAATATTATGTTGAAGACTCTTTACAAAAATTTATGAATACTATGCCAAATGGTCAAAATTCTATATTTGATTTGCTTAAAAATGAATTACGCGAATCAAAAAAAAATAATGGAACTAATCTCTCTAGACCAAGCAAAAGTATGAAGTTTAATATTGGAAATATTAATACTAGAAAAAGTTCAAAAGGAAAATATAGAGTTAGTAGGGGAATTACTTCGAAGTTATTTGATTATGATAAAGAAGCTCTACCTCATAATAATATTTATGTATCGCATAAACATCATAACAAACGAACACATAAACCTAAGCATGAAAAAAAACATACACGTAAATTAAAATTAAAACTTAAATAGTAAATTATTTTAGTAAATTATTTTAATAATTTATATAATTTGAGAGTCTTATAGAGTTGACAATAATTACTATCTTTTCTATTGTCTTCTAATTTTTTTAGTAGCGAACTTTTATTGTGTAAATTTTTATTTAAATTATTTAAATATTTTTTTGAGCAATATAAAATATTGTTGTCATCATAAATATATTCTATTTGTAATTCTTTAATTGGCATTATTAATTCTATAATATTTATTATGTTTGTTAATGCGTTTGTATTTTGTGCGTCTATTTCTATTATTGTGCTTGCGGTATTAGTTTTAATATAATTATTAATTCCACTTATTTCATAATCTGTATATATAATTGAATCTGGAATGTTTGAAGCTATGTTTTGTAATAAATCATTATTATATGTAATAGCGTTATTATTTTTATAATCACTTATTATTGACAATGAAAAGCACATTTATTATAAAGTAATAAAGTAATAAAGTAATAATTATTTTATTATTTTATTATTTTATTATTAGCAAAATTTAAATATTATTAATAATATTTAAATAAGTACTAATATACTTAATAATATAAATATAATTAATTATGATAATGATTATGTATAATGCTTTAAATTTTATGTTTGATGAGTTTGATACTTATAACGATTTTGATATTTATTATAGTAATGTGAGTTATTGTGAAAACACTATTGGTTATAATAATGATACTGAAAAATGTAATTCATATGAATATATGTTGACTAATTTTACTAAAAATTCATATTTGCTAAGTAATCATAATCTAAATCAAAAAATAATTGATAAATTTGACTATGACAATTATTTAACTAATAGTGTTAATGTATTAATAGTTTTTTTTGTGACTTCTACTTCGTTACTATTTTCTATATTAATTGTTTCAATATGTGTATATCAAAAAATGATTAATGAATTTGTTGAAAAATATAATGCCAATAAGGAATGTTATGATTATGATACTTATTTTTTTGAATATTTAGACGAGTTTAATGAATTAACTAATATAGAATTTAAGGATGTTGAGGATAACAAGTTATATAATACTTATTTAAATTCATTAGAGCATAAATATATTAAGCAAAAAACTCCAAAAGGAGATGTATTAATGAATTATAATAATTCAAATTCTTCTTTTGACTATTATTGTAAAAAATCTAATAGTATTGATTTTTTGTATTTAGATGTTGTATCTAGAATTTATGTTGTAAAGTATAATTGTAAAAATATATATGTAGATAATTATGATAATTTTGAACTTGTTAAAACTTATTATGCTAATGTAAATGGTGATTGTTATTCTGATATTGATGATTTAAAAGAAAATAATATTTTTTATAATAGAGTTAATACAAAAATTAAAACCAAAACTAAACCCGAAATTGAATATGTTTCAAATAAATATAAATATAGAGGAACGTTTGATGATTTTAACAGTTATTGTAAAAGTAACAACTATAAAATACATACACAAGATTTATTAGAAAATGATGTATTTGTTTTAGAAAAAATTATTGAAACCGAGGATGAAGAAACTAGTTTAAAAAAGGATGATAATAATGTTAAAACAACTTTAACCTCAAATAATGATACTAATAATATTAGTTTTAAAACATTTAAAAATATTGTTGCTATGTCTTAAAAAAATTATTACATTATTAAATTATATAGTTATAATGTAATAATTACTATGAAAAAAACTATGAAAAATACTTATTTGAAACTTGATATTTATTTTTATTGGTATTTATTTTTAATTACTTTTTTTTCAATCGTCTCTCAATATTTATTTAAACAAATTGAAAAAAATAGCGCAGCTAAAGATGTAGAACCAAATAAATTTACAAACATTAATAATTTGTATTTGGGAATTGGATTATTAATGTATACTTTATTGGGATTTTATATATATAAATTGTTACCATATGGAAGTATAATAGTTTTAAATATAATATGGCATTTAGTGTATTTTATTATTTTATTTATTATGGGATATATAATCTATAAAGAAAAATATACTTTTGAGAAAATTATTGCCTTAATATTTGGTTTAATTAGTTTAGTTATTTTTATGGTTTATGGAATTGAGTGAATTAATATAGTCAATGTATCCAACTGATTTTTCTAATGAAAATGATGTTTCAAGTTCTCTAATTGAAATTTGTAATGCTTTGTAGTGTAAAGGGTCTAATGATTCAATATAACTTTTAATAGTATTATTTTTTGATTTTAATTGTTCAATAGTGCTTTCCTGCTTGTTAAGGGAAGTTTCTTCCATAATATTTAATGTTATTATATTATATTATATAATATATATTATTATATAATATTATATCAATTTTTTTATAATGTGATTTGCTTATAATGTGATTTGCTTATAATGTGATTTTGAATGAATATATTAATTTTTTATAATTGTTATAGTTATTAGTATTTTTATATATTTTTGTTATTGAGTTATCTATTATGTAATTATTATTAATTAAAAATTCTGTTAGGTCATTTATATCTTCTAACATTAATAAATTGCTATATTTGTTATATTTGTTATTATTATTATTATGATTGTTTATATTTAAAAGATTATTTGTTATAGCAATTGTGCATCGTGAGTTATAAGTTTCGTTTGTTGATGGCATAGTTATATTTATTAATTTTGTATAGTCTTTTAATGCTCCTTCAGGTTGTTTGTTTAATGTTAATATATTATAATACTCTTTACATAAGGAATCATAATAAATTTCATTATATAGCATATAAAAATATGTTTTTGGCGGGTTTGTAGATATCATAAATTATATGACATAAGTATATATTTTAGCTAATTAATTTTGGTTTATTAATATTTATATTATATTATAGTAATAGTATAATATAATATAGTATAATATAGTATACTATGTTTTCATTAATTGATGATAAAAGTAAAAATGATGACTTTTTAGGTCAAGGAAGTTATGGATGTGTTTATTATCCTGGCATTGATTGTAAAGGCAAAAAAAATACAAAAAAAACTGTCACAAAAGTTCAAGAAATTAATTTTTATAGTCAAAATGAAAAAAAAATTGGACTTTATATAAAAAAAAATATCAAGAATTTTAAAAATTATTTTAGTCCAATTATAAAAGTGTGTGTTGTGAAATTTGATATTATAGAAAAATCTGATTTAAATTTGAAAAAATGCGATACTCTTTTTGAAGACTATAATAGTAGAGTTACTAATGTTTTAAATTATACATATGATACTGATGGTGATACTGATGGTAATACTTATGGTGATACTTATGGTGATACTGATGGTGACACTTTAAAAAAACATGTTTATAATGAATATTTTTTGATGTATAGTTATTATATAAAAAATAAATCTTTAAAAGATTATTATAGTACTATTACTAATTATTCTGATTTTGTTATTAGTATATTAAATAATTTTTCATATTTATTAAGTTCATTAACTTTATTAAATAAAGTTAAAGTTATACATAATGATTTACATGTTAATAATATATTAATAAACTTGAAAACAAATAAACCTGTTATTCTTGATTTTGGAATGTCTTTCAAACCGAGTTTTTGCTATAAGTCGAATAAACATGCTATTGATTTTTATACTTTAAAAAAATTTATTTTTGATTTTAGATTAGATCATTATCATATTAATATTGAAAAACGATTTATGTGTTTTTGTGTTTATAATAGTAATGATGATTTTTATTCTAATATTGAATCTGATGATGCTGTTAACTTGTTAACTAAAACAACTATTGATTTTTTTATTAAGGATTCTTATGATTCTATTGCTAATAATATAGAAATTAGCAGATTTTTTACTAACGATGAATTAAGCGAATACAAAAATGCGCTACAACAATTTTATTATAAGTTTTATAATAAAACAGATTATCCAACATATAGTTCTATTGTTACATATTTATTGGATTTTGTTTATGCGTTTAATGATTTATATAGTTTGACTATTGATTTGTTATATGTTTATGATAATAATAGAGTTCTTTTAGAAAATACTAACACAACTGAGAATAAAAATTATAAAATATTATTAGATTTTTTTATACAATTATATAAAAAAGTTTTGTATCCTGACCCTACTATGCGGTTAAAAATTAATGAAGTATATAATATTTATATGTTTATAGTAAATTATATTAAAACTATTACTATAAATACAAATGATGAAACCAAATATAGTGCTCACTTTATTATTGCTTTTACTAAATATTTGAAATCAAAATCTATTAGTATTGAAGTAGTATTTAATAAGAAATTTGCTTTTATGAATTTTAATTTATTGTGTAATAAAACTATGTTTGCATTTGTTAAAGCAAATATATGATTTTAATGATTATTATTTGAATAACTATTTAATAAAATTTCTTGCATTAAAATATCTTCACTGCTAAATAAATTATAAAAATTGGTGGATTCTTCTCTTGTTGATTCTTCAAGGTCTTGGTCTTGATCTTGGTCATTGTCTTGGTCTTGGTCTTCGTGATTGTCTTGGTCATTGTCTTGGTCTTGTGCTTGCCTTTTGTTATCAATGTTTATTTCTTTATAATCAAATTCATGTCTACAAACTGGACATGTATTTGACTCTTGTGATAACCATTTTATAATTGCCTCGCAATTATAGTTATGATTACATGGTAATTTTATTATTTCTTCGTTTTCTTCAAAATTATAACATAATATAGGACATTGAATATTTGTTGTGCTTTCATTAATTTTATTAAATTTTTGTGGTTTTAATTTTTCTAATTCCTCATCTGAAATTACTTTTTTAAATTTTGCTTTATTTTCAAATGTGCTATTTATGAATCTTTCTAAAAATGTGTTATTTTCCTCTTCATTGTAGTAATTTGTGTATAAATTTCTTAATACATCTCTCAAACTTATACTTCTTGAAAAATTTAAATTGTTATAATGATTATTTCTAAATGATGCTATTGTTATATATGATGAATCGTATATTGTATTATAATTGTAATAATCGTATGTTGTATTATTATACAACATATTTTGTAAATAATTAGAAGATGACCGAGGTCGAGAAGACGAATATAAAGTATTATTATGCGAATTATCTTCGTTAAGATAATTAATATTAATTGGTCTAAACATAAATTGTCTAAACATAAATACTGGCGAAGAATTTAATATTCTTGATGAAATATCTGTTAATTGACTTGTTATAGTGTTATGACATATGTCTTCTTCATATATTGTATTGCTTATGTCTGAATATAAATTATTAATTATTTCATTTGTTATATTTATAAAATAATTTTGTTCCATATATTATACTATTACTTATAATAGTATAATAAATGTATAATTTTTATATTTATTTAACTATATTTTTATAGTTTTTTGGTTTTAAAGAATTATTTTTGTTTTGCTATTAATATTAATGTATTAATATTTGTGAACATTTGAGTTGTTTGATTTATTGTAATATTTAAAGAATTAATATTTGTTATTGGTTTTAGTTTATAATTATTAGATTTGACTAATAAATTGTTATTATTGTTATTATTGTTATATAATTGTTCGAGTTCATCTATAGATTTTTCTATTGTAAAGTTTAATAAATATTGAATTTTATAGTTTCTTAGTTCTTTTATATTTTGTATATATTGTATTAGTTCTTTGTGTGATAAGTAGTTGTTTTTAACATTAATATTTTTTTTTAATATGCTTGTTAGGTTATTATTTTCAACAAATAATATTAATACTTTAAATTTACAAAAATTATTAGTAAAATAGTCAATATCGTTTTCAAACGATTGTAAGTTTATAGACATTTATGCAAAATTATAATTATAGTAAAAAATAAATAAAAAAAATAATTTTATCATAAAAATACTTTTAATATAAAATACTTTTAATATAATAAATATTTTGAGTCTTCATTTTCAGAAGCATATTCACTATCGTTGTCATAGGTAATATCTTGAGTATGTTTATGTTTCTGTTTATGTAATTCTTCTAAAATATAGTTGTCTTCATCTATCATTTTTTGTAATGTAGCTCTGTAGTCATAATAAGGTGAAATGTCTCCTAAAAGCTCATTTAATTCATCTCTATAATTGTTCCAATTATTAATCATTGCTCCTATTGTTTTGTTATAGTGTTGTTGTTCTAATTCTTTCTTTTTTGATTCATAACTATGTGAATATGTGATTTCTACTTTTTTTGTAATTGGATTTTTTTTAATTAATGAATATCCATTTTTTAAATAACTATCTAATGTTGTTAATTTTTCAGTGTTATTATTATTAGATTTACATACATTTAGTGTTGTTGAAGCATATGATTTGGTTTTCTTTGTTTCTGTCATTGCTTCTGTCATTGCTTTTGTCATTGCTTATATAACGTGCTTTTTATAATTTATAATTTATAATTTATATTTTATATTTTAATTATCAATTTTAATTATCAATTTTTTTTATTTGTTATTATTTGTTATTATTTGCTATTATTTGTTATTTATTTATTATTTATTATTTATTATATATAATATGTCTTATTGTGTAAAAAATAATTGTACTACTAATAATTCTAATAACTATTTCAATTCTGGAGGCGCAATGTTAAAAAAAAAATACGCCCATAAATTTAATAAAGTATCATCAAATAAACAATTTTCATTAAATGGTAATACTAATCATAGTTATATAGGTAATCCTAATAGTATAATCTCTCACGACCCATTTAGTAGTGTTTCAGAAAATAGTTGTTGTGGTGTCAGAAAAATTAGTGTAAGTGTAAAAAGTAGCAAAGGTTATTTAAATAGTAAATGTAATGCTAATAATTCTGCCGCATGCTATAAAACAAATAATAGTGCTTTACTTGATATTAGTGGTTCACTTAACAAACATTTGAGAGGTGAAAATCGTGTTCAATCTCTCTATATTACTAATTTAAAATCGCAATGTAGTTTAATTACTGATTATGTTACAGAAATAAGTAATAATTTAAATAATATAACTACTAATACCAGTTGTGTTAAAAAAATAAATAGAAATTTGAGTTCTTCTTCTAGAATTGAACACTTAATTAGTTGTAATAATATTGTTAAAACAAGTAATTTTTTTAATGGATTTACGCCTGATTATAGTTTATACTATAGTGATAGTTCGCTTTATAAAAAAATAGCTGCTTGTAATTTACATAATCCACCAGATGCTAAAGTGATTGCGTGCTAATTATTTTTATTTTTATGTGTATTTTTATGTGTATTTTTATGTGTATTTTTATGTGTATTTTTATGTGTATTTTTATGTGTATTTTTATGTGTATTTTTATGTGTA
>Ga0208228_1000013_pt1 | contig 24586 bp, 23 predicted proteins | sample LakMenEpi25Jul11_FD_150730 | JGI IMG/M metagenome (GOLD analysis project Ga0208228, IMG submission 150730) | Freshwater microbial communities from Lake Mendota, WI - 25JUL2011 deep hole epilimnion (SPAdes) | ecosystem: Environmental > Aquatic > Freshwater > Lake > Epilimnion/Euphotic zone ...
CAGGTCGTAACTTAGCATATTCTTCTCTAAATTTAACTACAATTTCATCTCTTATATGTATTGGGTCTATCTCCTTAGCTATTGTATGTACTTTGCCCCATGGCAGAGCAAAATGGGGTTTTATAGGAGGGGTAGGACTATTACCTTGTCCATTTCTTTCATATAATTCTTGAGCTTGTTTATAGTTGTTCCATAAAGTATCATATCTATCTCTCTCTTTTTTAAATTCTGCATATTGAGCATCGTTCAAATATTTTAAATTATCTTTAGGTTTAAATGTTGTTAAATCAATTAATTGAGAATATATGGGTTTTCTTATTTCTGCTAATTTATTTTCATAAAAATCAAAATACTTATCAATAGGGTCATCAAGAAGAGTAAGTTTTTTATCTTCTACATTTTCTACAACACCAGAGTCGGGATTAAAGCAATCATCTATATCTTTAATAGTTAATTTATAATCATTATATATTTTCAACGCTTGAGAAATCCAATTTGGAGGATTTGGTTTTTTAAGGACATTTATAAAATATTTAATAGGCGTTTCACCATTTGCCATCTTATTGTTTTCTAAAAAGTTTATAAACCAATAGCCTTCAATATTGTATACGCCTTCCTTTATAGCTCTCATTCGCTCAGGATATTTTAATCTAGACATATAATCTTTTTCAAAAAAAGCATCCTCTAAATCTTCTCTAAAATGCTTAATTAAATCTTTAATTAAAACCAAATTTGAATTGCTTTGTCTGACAGACCTGTGTTGCCAAATAGGCACTACTTTTAATTCACTATTAAAACGATTTCTTAATAACTCCATCTCTGTCTCTAGAACGGTATCTGTATCAACAGTATCTTCTAATTTTTCCGTTAGTAATTCGCATATCGCTAACATATTATCTCTGAATCTATATAAATTTTTGTAAAGTTGAGGATAATATTCTTTAACACATGCATAATATATTAAATCAATGTCTCCAAATAAATAATGATTTTTGGGAAAAAGACTACGTGTAACTTCGTAATCATCTTCAAAAGTATTTTTTTTCATAATTGTATAGGCCTTTACATATATATTATAGTATTCATTACTCATAGCGGACATCGGTGTTCCTTTAATAGGATGAATTTCAGGGTCTTTAAACCATCTTTCAACATCTTCAACTGTTTTGAAGGTCAATACTTTTGAGCTTCTTACTGGTCCAGATGCAGCGCCTGCTTCGGTTTCATCTACTAAGTCTGCGGTTGTTATAAATGCACTATCTGGAACTCCAGTAAAATCATAATCCGCAAACTTATCAGTATTATTCTTTATCCATCGTAAAATCATATTATAAGTACCTTCTTCTGTTGCAGTAATAATCTGTATTTTAGAACTATTTAATAATCCAGGAATCTTACCGTCATCAGATTTATATACCTTTATTTCATTTAACCAAGAAATAATCTTACCCTTATCTTTAATATATAATTTATCAAGAGATTTATATAAATCTTTTTCTTTCTTTGAAACAGATGCCATTCTATATTAATACAATATTAAATAATATATAATGAATATATTATATTTAATCTAGTTTAACATTTGATATACCATAATGTATAAGATTGTATTATAGAAATAAAAAAAAGATTAAAAAGTATAATTATTGACTTCATTAGCATAATGTTTAAATCTGTTTATTAACTCTTCTTTTGTTATTAAGGTTTTATCGCTATTAGAAACATTAAGCCAATTATTTAAACTTTGAAATCTGTTAAAGTGTATTTGAGGTTTTATATATATATATTGATTAGTTGTTCCCTGTCTTCTTATGTTATATGGCGGTAAATAGTTGTATAATAAACGGCCTTCATTAAATAATTTATATATTCTAAATAACATAGTATTTGATGTTAAATCTGTTGAACCTGTAGCGAAAGTACCAGAAACTTCAATATCTGCGGGGATATGACATATTTCATATACAATATAATTTGTTCCTGCTATCATACGAGATAGATATATGTGATTAAAGTTTAGTATTCTTGTACTACCATAAGAAGGATTATAACCATAATCACTAATATTGACATCTATTGTATTATATTTTAATTCTAATTTTGTATCATTTGCATGTTTCATGAATACAGGTACTTCTATTTTTGGATTTATTATTCTCATTACTTTCATAAGTTCTTCTATGTTTTCCTCTGTATATTTTGCCTTTGTCACAGGATTTATAAAAGGTTCTTTTGAGTTTATACATTGTATTAGATAATTATAGAGTTTAGGAGCATATATACATTCAGTTCTGTAATTCTTTTTATTCCGAGTATATACTTTCATTCTCGCCATAAGTTGTAGTTTAGAAAGAGGATAGTTCTCATCATCCAATTCTTCATTTGTTAATATATCTATGCTCTCACTACATTTATCGGCAAGACCCGTGTGGTCGTAAAGAATGTTATTTACGATATCTTCTCTCGTCATAGAAAGCAATTCATTATCTTCTTTTGATAATTTTTCAGAACTAGAAGAAGATTTTCCAATATGTTTCTTCAATGCTTTATAAGACATATTTTTTACCCTGTTATATTCATCTATAATAGGAAGAACTTTGGCGTATTCTTCTTTAAATTTAACTACTATTTCGTCTTTTATATGTATTGGGTCTATCTCCTTAGCAATAGTATGCACTTTGCCCCATGGAAGAGTTATTACAGGTTTTTCAGGAGGTTTTGGAGAACTGCCTTCTTTAGTAGTTTCATATAATGTTTGTCTATCGCTATATCTTTTCCAAGCAGTATCATATTTAACTCTTTCTTTTTTAAAGTCTTTGTATTGCTCATCATTTAAATACTTTAAATTTTCCTTAGGTTTAAAGGTTGTCAAATCTATTAACTGTGAATATATGGGTTTTCTTAATTCCGCCAATTGTTTTTCATAAACTTCAAAATATTTATCAAGAGGGTCATCAATATATGTAAGTTTTTTATATCCAAAGTTTTCTATAATGCCTGAATCGGGATTAAAACAATCATCTATATCATCTATAACAGCCTTGTAATTATTATATATATCTAATGCGGCAGTCCAAGCGTTATCCGAATCTAATTCATCTTTATTTTCTATTAAATACTCTAGGACAGTTTTCCCCGTAGCCATTTTCTTGCATTCTAAAAAGTCTATAAACCAATAGCCTTTTAAATTGATAAGTTTTATATTTTTAATTATTTCTTGATAATCATATGTAGATATATAATTTGTATCAAAAAAAGAGTTAATAATATCATAAGTATAATCATTAATTAAATCACTTATTGTTTCCATATTTGATTGTGCATATCTTCTACCATATCCATCATTAAAACGATTTTTTAATATTTCTATCTCTGTATCTAGAACGGTGTCCTCATTCTCAAAAAACTCCATTTTTTCTGTAAGTAATTCGTATAAAATAGATCCAGTTGTGTTATTATACTTATAGTTTTTTAAATATGTTGAAGGATCATTCTTTTCTACACAGGTATAATAAATTAAATCTATGTCTCCGAACAATAAATGATTTTTAGGGAAAAGACCTTTTATTTCTTCTTCTGAAAAGGTGCCGTTCTTTTTCATAATTTTATAGGCGCTTACATATATATCATAATATGCCTTGCTCATCGCAGGCATCTCGCTACCATTTATAGGATGTATTTCAGGGTCTTTAGACCATCTTTTAATATCTTCAACATTTTCAAAAGTTTTATTTGTTAATTCAACAAGTTCAAATATGCAAGGGTTTGCTGATATGTCAACCCAATTTATTTTATCACGATATTTTTTCAATAATCCAATAGCGGAAGGATTTTTTGATAAAAACTTAAATTTGATTTTATCTTCATTTTCTTGCAATAGTTCAATAGCATTTGGGTTCAAAGATAAAAATATCCAATTTATATTTTCAGGATATTTTCTTAATAATTCAATAGCGGAAGGATTTTTTGATAACTCGCGCCAATTTATTTTACCGGGATTTGCTTTTAATATATCAATTGCCGCCGGATTTGCTGATAAGTAATCCCAGTCTATATCATCAAAATTTGCTTTTAACATCTCAATCGCGACAGGATTTGTATTTTGTGATAAAAATTCCCACTCTATATTATCTTGATTTGCCTTTAGTATTTCAATTGCATTTGGATTTGCTGATAATTTATACCAATCTATTTTATATCTTTTAGATAAATCTTCTAATTCGCTTTCCGACAATTTTTCTTCAGCATCAACTGCGTCTTTCAATAATTCAATTGCATTTGTATTAGCTGATAACATATTAAAATTTATTTCCTTTGGGTTTAAATTTAATAATTCAACAGCAGACGGATTTGCGGATAAGTGTCCCCAATCTAATTTTTTTGAATCTGGCAAATCATATAGTTCACTTTGATTCATATTTTTTTCTTCTGTAAATTTTTCTCTCAATAATTCAATAGCATTTGGATTCTGTGATAAATAATTCCATTCTATCATATCACGATTTTTTTTTAAAAACTCAATGGCATTAGGATTTTTTAATAACTCTTTTTTTTTCAAATTATCTATATGTATCCAATTTCTTAATTGATATTTACGGACAACATTAGAACTATCTAAAGATACAAATGTACTATCTGGAACGCCTGTAAAATCATAATCTGCAAACTTATCGCGATTATCTTTAATCCATTGTAATATTAAATTATATACTTCTCCTTCTATTTTGATTTTGGTAAGAGATTTCAAAAACAAACCAGGTATTTTTCCATCTTTCTGATTTTCAGGTTTTTTAATTTCATCCAACCATTTAATAATTTTATTATTATCTTGCAAGTATAATTCTTCCAAAGATTTATTAATTTTTTCTTGATTCAATGAAGTCATATATTAAAAATACAAATCTAATATATTAATATATTATAATATGTAATATGCTTATCTTACAATCAGAAGATATTCCAATAAAAAAAATTATTAAGTTCTGGTCATAACTCTTTTGTATTTAGGCGTAGATTTAGGTGTGGATTTAGGTGTGGATTTAGGTGTGGATTTGTGTGCGGATTTAGGTGTGGATTTAGGTGCGGATTTAGGCGTGGATTTATGCGTGGATTTATGCGTGGATTTAGGCGCGGATTTAGGCGTGGATTTAGGCGTGGATTTAGGTGTGGATTTGTGTGTGGATTTGTGTGTGGATTTAGGCGTGGATTTAGGAGCGGATTTATATGCGATTTTAAAAATTGATTTGCGAACTGGTATGAGTTTTATTCTTACTATGTTTAATATACCATTTTTTTCATCATCATAATATTCTAATCTCGAAGAAAAATCTGTATTTAAATCTTCACTATTACTTGGTTTAGGCAACACAAATCTTTTTCCTTTACTCATTTATTCTATTATAATAGAACATATTAATTGATAATCTATTATAACTATATTAAGTATATTATTATTTTCATCATCGTAATATATTAACCTTAAAGAAAATATCGGGTCTATGTTATTATTAAAGAAAAAAATGAAAAAATAACACTAGTTGATATGCTGTGTTATTAATTCACTATTTTATATAATTTACTGGTTATTATTAAAATCCTTCCAGTCCTTATTAACAGTTCTACGATTCTTCAATGAATAACGGGTGTCCCTACTGCGCACAAGAAGGGCGCGACTATTATTCTGCACTTGAATTTCATCATTAAAGTCGTTATTCTTCTTAGTCTTTTGCTTAGACAACTTAATATTGAGCAAATTTACATCATAATCATCGTCGTTGAAATCCATAGAATACTCATCGGTATTGACCTCATAGTTGATAGAGCGAGCGTTGTTCTTAGACATTTGTATAATATTTTATTTACAAAAGGTAATCAATTTTTATTTTTTTTTAAAAAATATAGAACATTTTATGATTACAATAAACTAAAATTATTAAATTTTAAATTTTATTTGTTTTTTTCCATCATATTCCATTTTTTCCAATAGCATTTTAATATTATATTTTTCACTTATGCAGTGATTTATGATTATTTCAAGAGTATCTGAAGCACTTTTATGTGGTAACTGGATACCAAAATTTTCTAAACATTCTCTAAATGTTTCTTTTTTATGAAATTCTCTCATATTATTATTCTTAATTATTTCATACTCTATAATTTTATAGTGATAATACATTTCTGGACTTTTTTTAATATTGTCCAACATTTGTTCTCCACTAATATAATCATCTGTTTCGGAATATTCATAAATATCAGATTTATCTAAATCATCAACATTTTCTAGAGTACTCAAATTATCGCATAAAGTATTGTCAGATTCTTGTTTTTTTCTTTCTAGAATTAACATTATAGAAATTAATAAACAATAGAAAATTAACATTGTAATTAAAATGCTATAAAATACCATTAATATTATAAAAATATCATTTAATATGTAGCAATTTGGAGTATTAGTCATTGTAATAATAAAAAAATAAAAAATAAGAATCATTTTTTATGGTAATCCTCCACGAAGACGCAAAACAAGATGCAACGTTGACTCTTTTTGAATATTATAATCTGCTAATGTCCTCCCTTCTTCTAGTTGTTTTCCAGCAAAAATTAAACGTTGCTGGTCTGGAGGGATACCTTCTTTATCTTGAATTTTACTTTTAATCATATCAATTGTATCAGAAGACTCTACTTCTAATGTTATAGTTTTACCCGTTAATGTCTTAACAAAAATTTGCATTATCCTTGTGATATTATAACATAATATATATTTATATATATTTTATATTATAGAAAAAATGATGTTGCATTGTGTAACATATTTAATATATAAATAATATAGGATGACGTTTAGCGATATATCTTCTTTTGAGAAAACAGAGGATTATTTGCCAATTTTAACAGCGATAATTATTGTTGATGTTATAGGTATTATTTTATCATATGCAAATATTATATCAAGCGATTTCTTAAGAATATGGTATAAAAAATTTCAATTATCTGCTGTATTAGCGGATGTACTCATAATATTTATAGTTTTTATTATTGCGAGATATATATATAATTATATTTTTGAGGAGTATTCCATAATAAATTTTATAATTTTGATGTTGATTTTACAAATAACTCACGATATATTATTTTACTTAATGATAACATCTATTAAAAAAGGTTCAAATAAAATGATAGACGTATTTAAAGATTATGCCGACGAAATGTCATATTATGCAATTATCGGAGATAGTATAATGATTATTGCTTCTGTACTTATTGCTTCCTATCTAGCATCTTTAGATGTTAATACTAATATAATTATATTAATAGTAATTTTATATTTATTGCAATTTATCCTATATAATTATTAAATGAATAAAAATAATTTATGTTAATAATTTCTTTTTATTAATTTCATTTGGATTCCAAGAAATATATATCATATTTGTATTCGGTTCAGGAAGTATTTGTACAAAAAAACCATTATTTCTTAGCGAATCTACAACATATTTTATACAATCTTCTATTTTATATAATGGTTTCCCGTATATATAATATGGTATTTCGTAAAATATATTCATACCACCTATTGTAGCAGTGTTCTTTATTTTTTTATGACATATATTAATAATATTATCAAAGGTAATATATTTAGAGAACTCTCTTTTATCTTTTAATGTATATAATTCGGCCAATGATATCTTAGGAGGCATTTGTTTATAATATTTATATATATAAAAATTATAATTCTTTTATCTTATTATTATCTAATTCATATTGTGATAATACATAATGTTTTTGTTTATTTATTGTTGTAATACTTGTTATTACATCCTTGTAAAATCCTTTTCTATATATGCTATTTATCATATCTTGATCTATTGCGTAATTATAATATTTCAAATCTGCCATTCTTAAAATATTACCTAAATCTCGCACATCTCCTTGACCATTATTATGTTTAGATGTATTAATATTAAAATATGGATTTTTTGCTCTGTAGTCTTTATCAGTGGTTTCTTCAATAATTGTAGGGTTAATATAAAAGGGCGATTTATTATTTTTCATTGTAGCGGAATAAATATCAGTTCCGTACATTGTTTCAACTTTATTCTCAAAAATTAACATACCATTTATATATAATCTACAAACAGCGCGATTTTTAGTTAAAATATTATTATTATCAGCAACCTCCTTTATTACTATTGTAACCATAAACCATTTGTTATTAAATGTAATATCATATATACCTAACATATTTTTATTTTTTTCATTCCATTCTAATTCTGACCCTCTATATTCGCATTTTTTATACATAGAATTATTTTGATAAGAATCAGGAGATAAAATATTATTATAATCTATCGCTAAACTGGTGCCATCGTGTTTTATTCTAACTAATGGATTTTTTGTAATTAAATTTATATAATTATTGCCACCTTGCATTTTGTATTGACAATTATAATTATTTTTGTTATAATAAATTGCTTTCTCTCCCTTGTAAAATAATATAATATCTTTTTTATTAATATCTGCTGTATCAGTTTCTTTTAAGTTATTCAATCCATTTTGGTCAACATATAACCAAAAATTATAACTATATTCCGCACCACCTTGTTGATTTATAGAAGGAGATATATCTCTGTAATACATATGTGATTTATTTATAGTATTAAATTTTACTTCAGGTAAACTAAAATCATATATGCCATTTATTATTTCTGTTTCTTTTCTAATATCATTGTTACCTTTGAACATGTGGCGAAGTTCTATTAAATATATATTATATGCGACATATCCCATCAATAATAATATTATTAAAGATATTATAATTTGTGTAATAGGGTGATACTCCATTTTTAAAATTTTTTAACTATCTAATTTAAATATGGAAATAAAAATACAATAAATTTATATAATATATAATTATTAATAATATACAACTGGATCACTACTATTTAGTTTATATATAGGATTTCTTATTCCATATGCGGTTAATCCAATTGAAGATAAACCTCCTTTAATTGGTCCTTGCGAATACTCTTTATATATATCGTTTCTGTTCAAATCAAAGTTAAATATAGTAAATCTACTTAAAAGACCGGAAAATCCTAGAGGAATATTAGCATCTATAGGAGTTTCTAAACCACCGACATATAGAGTACCAGTATGTTGTAAATTTAATTTACCAACATTTATTTGTATATTTGGATCTCCTTCTATTTCTTTTATATTTTTATTATTTAATGTTTCAACAAAATTTCCATCTATGTATGTTGTTACACTTCCTCCACCATTATCATTTAATACAACTGCAACATGAACCCATCTTTGTATAGGAACATATTTTATATTAATTCCGCACATTATTTTGGTATTTGATTCTGTAAAAGTATTAAATGTTCCACTACCTAGGTCAAGTGGAGTTTCGTTATTAGTACCAAATCTAAAGTCTAATGAATTATTCTTTCTATTTAATCTAATGCACAATGATGATTTATGAATATCAGATGGTTTGTTCGTTTTTTCAGTTATAGTTGCGAAATGTCTATAATCACCTCCTTGTAATGCATTAATATCTAAAATGTATATCCAGAAACAATAAGTTCTCTTATTACCATTACCGCTATCTAATACATCACTATAAGGTAATTTAGTATGTTTTGAGCATAATACGGGTGTTTCTGTTCCTGCTATTAATATTTTTTTCTGATATATTATATTGTCAACTATAATATAATATATTATATAACATACTATTGCGGCAAGTACTAATAGAATTATTATAAAGTATATAGAACTTGAACTATTAGTAACTGTATCCATCATAACTTCTTTTGCATTTTGCATAGTCATATTATTTACAGCGGATGAAACTATTTGCGAACTAGTGTTAAAAGCTTCGGACCCTTTATTTACAACAGGATTATTTACTATACCTTCCTTGGTACTCGCTACATATTCTTCAATAGATTTGCTTATATTTTCCATCATACCTTTATTTTCTTGTGGGGATCCTATGTTATTCATATTTTTTTGATTATCTAATTAAAGGAGATAAATTTTCTATTGCATAAATTAATATGATAATTTTGAATTTGATATAAAGGAAATTTATTATATTTGTAATTTTGCTTTATATTTTTTTTTTGTAAAGATAAATATGTCAATATTTTGGTAAATTTTCCCAAATTTGGAGAAGCACCCTTTTTATATTTAAATAATGATAACTGATATATACAATATGCGAAAATAGAAACACATATTTCATTATTATTTTTATACATATAATAATCGTATAAACACATGATATCTATGAATTGTTTGTAATACTCTATTTTATTTTTTAGCGATATATTGCGATTATTTAATTCTATTATAATATTTTCATGAAATTTAAGGGGTACTACCCATTGTTCCTTATTAATAATTCTTACAACCTTATTTCTATTAAAATTATTTAAATATAATATATTTACATCAATATCATCATCAACTTCATCGTCATAAATAGGTTCTTCTTTATTTTTATCGATATTGCTAAATAACTTATTTAAATTACCCTTTGATATTTCATATAAATTATCTATATTTTTTTTTGATATTTTCTTGGTATTAGAAGATGATATAGATAAATTAGAAAAATAACTATATATATCTTCTTTTGTCGGAATGCTCAAATTATATATTTTACATACTTTTTTAATATCGCCAATTTTTTTAATTATTTCCTCATTCGCTAGACATATTATAGGTATATTTTTTATTTTATTATCAACTAATATTTTTAAAAGTGTTGCATTAATTGTTTTATCCGCCATATATATACAATCAAAGTTATCAATTATTATTACTTTTTTTCTAATATTGTTCGTTAACTGCTGTACAAGTGAAGACGTGGTACTCTTAAATATTATGTCATTTAATTCAGCGGAATTATAGCAATTATTATTACTTATATTTATAATTTCATAGTTTATAATTGAACAAATTTTATTTATTGAATATGTCTTACCTATACATGTCTTTCCAGTTACTATAATGCAACTATCTTTAGATATTTTTAAATTATAATTAAACGTTTTTAACCAAATCAATATTTCTCCGTATATTATTTTATTACCACACAGCATATTTATAATTTTATTATCATATTCAGTTAGTAATTCCATTATATTATGTATATTATGTATTATGTATATTATATATTATTTATTATGTATTATGTATATATACATTCTATAATCAATGTAAATACAAATAATAATAATGCTAATATAGGTAAAACCAATATTACAGGAACAATAGTAGTTTCTTCATTTATATAATAACCAAAATTTTTCATTTCTCCCTCTGAATTAAACATAATTTCAGGTTTAATTATAAATATCAATATAACTATCATTAAATATATAGAAATACTTATAATTTTTCTTGAAAACATTCTTTATCTACTACTTTAATAAGGAAAGAAAAAAATGAATAATATGTCACTAGTTATTATATTTATATTAATTTCAATAATTATATTATATTTACTATATTTGTTAAGATATAAGTACGAATATTTTTTAAATAGCGATGATAATTATACATATATTAATGATAATATTTTAAATATTAGCGAAAAAAATAAACAAGAAATTACTAGTACTAAATTGGTAAATATAATTAATTATATTAAGGAAAATAACGAATTACCGAAAGAAATTATATCTGCAAGAACAGACAAATTTAAATTACTTATAGATCCGTATATTTCAAAATACATATTTAACAATGGTATTATTATAAAGTCTAATGCCGTTTATAAAGAAGGTATCTTTGTATGTTTAAGTCATCTAAGAATTGGTGCTGAAAAATGTATTTGGGATTTTAATGGAAATACAATTGCATATATTTATATGAGCGATTATTTATTCATTCAAGCAATTATAAAAGCATATCGGCAAGATATTAAAAGAATTAGATTACAAAAAATTAAATTAGAAGATTTAAAGTTAGTGGAAAAACAATTTGATTATCTTTTTACATATGCTGTTATTGATAGTGAATATATGAATACATTAAAATATTCAAGATATTATATTAACGGATTAAAGGATTTTGATTACTATAGATTAAAATTATTTTATCCTGTAATAGAATATAATTACAACACTATCAGATACTATTTTAATAAAAATGACGATAATACTATGTATAATATATTTTTAAGCAATGATAAAGTATTAATACCAATTATGAGATATGATATTATCCAAAATATTAATAATAGTAATATAATAGAGAATTTTATTACGAGATTAGAATTACCAAAAGATTATTTAGAATATGGTGATAGAAATTATGATAATGAAAGAGAAGGTATAAATAGTATTCTAACTAAAGGCGTATATGCTTGTTATGGTAATAATAATATAAAAAATAAATTTGAATGCGATTCTTATTATACTAAAGAAGGTAAAGAAAAAAACTATTATAGTATTTGGGATAAAAAATGTTCTACAAATGATGAATGTCCTTATTATAAGGCAAATACAAAATATAGTAATAATAGGGGAGGATGTATAAACGGATATTGTGAATTGCCTGTAGGAGTTAAAAGAATTGGATTTACAAAATATAGTGATATAGAATATAATCAACCTTTTTGTTACGAATGTACTGATACAACTGATTTAAATTGTTGTGCAAAAATTGCTAATATTAAAGAATTTACTAAAAATAACAATTATAAAAACGATTATGTTTTTGAAAATGATACTGATGATAGAAGAAAAAACAATTTAAATACAATAATTTCCTTATTAGATTATAGAAACCTATAATATGATTTATAATTATCAGAATTTGCGTTATTATAAAATTTATAAGAATATTATAAATTATATAAAAAAATATATATTTGCTAATAATTATTATATATACTATTTATTTTCAATATTAATATCTATTTCTTCTATCATAATTGCTACTATATATATTATAAAATTTGTAGGAAATATAAATGAAAAAATTAAATAATTAGAATAAACCCTTATTTTTATATTCCATAAAATTATAAAATTATAAAATTATAGAAAGAAATATGAAATTTAATATTAAAAAATTACCGCGCGCTATTAAAGAATCGCTTTATACATATGATTCAATATACTTTATAATTTCATATGTATTATTTATATTTATGATAATTATTTATTTCTATAAACTTATAATGAATATATGATAAAATAATTAAATACAATAATTTCCTTATTAGATTATAGAAGCATATAAATATGAATTATAGTAATATAATATTATTATATAATGTATTATCAATAGTTTTGATAATTATTATATTTTTTATAGTAACTAAGAGGTATTTAAGAGATAAGGAAAAAAATATAGAAAAATTCAATATGAATAGTAGTAATATCAATTATGATAATCGTTTTAAATATATGCCTTCTAATGCGCGTATTATGTATGAAAATACTGGAGAATATCCGTGGAATAGGCATATTATAAATTCTAGCATACCTTATGATGTTAATGTTAAAAAAGAGGCAGTTAATGTATATTACTATGAATATGACAATTATACTTATAATGAAAAATTAAAACAAGCATTTAATAATAATTGTAACGAATTAATAATAGCAGTTGAAGGCAATAATTGGAGCAAATGGAAGAATCCAAAGGTTGAAAAGAATAATGATAAAATAAATTTATTATTAAATCACTATAATAAGATATACAAGTTCATATATGAAAAAATAAACACAAATATTATGGATCTTCCAGGTAAAGATGCAAAACAAAAAATACAAATAGTTCACGATTTAATGTTGAGATATAGATATCATAATGATTATCCAGAATACTATATGTATGATATAGATTTAATATTATATAGAGTCGGAAAATTTCAAGGTAAACACGTAAAAGCAATTGCAATTACAAATGGTAAATTAGTAAATATCATATTAATCAAGATAATAGGTGTAATATCAGAAGATAATATAGTATTATTCCCTTTTAAAGGATATGATATTAAAAATAATAATGATTTTATTCAATATATTCCTATGAAATACGGCACTGTAGAAAACGAAAGAACAAATAGTGCTAAATATACATTTTATGTTAATGATATATATATTGATAAAGAATTAGAAAATATAATGTTTAAAAAATTACTAGAAGATAATATACCAGAAGACATAGATTTAAGTAATAATAATTATGAACCGACGAAAGAAGAATTGGCACGCAGTAAAAGAAATAAATGTACATTTTAATTATATATATCTTTGCGGATAAGCATAGATTTTATTATATTGATATGGAGGGATAGTATACGTTATTTTAGTATTTATTTTAGATTTTTTTTCTTCATAATCTACTAAATCAGTATAATAGAGTAAATATTTTATAATACTTTTCATTATATATTATAGTATATTTTATATTTATATAATAGATTCATTATGGATAATACAGATATTGAAAAATCATTAAAAATTATTCAAGCAAATATTAGGAGAAAAATTTTTACAAAAAGAAAGAGTTCTGTTAGCACAAGATCTTCTAGGAGTAAAGGTTCTTCGGTTAGCACAAGATCTTCTAGGAGTAAAGGTTCTTCGGTTAGCATAAGATCTTCTAGGAGTAAAGGTTCTTCGGTTAGCACAAGATCTTCTAGGAGCGAAAGATCTTCAAAATCTGTCTTTTTAAATGACATTGTTGAAGATGATAAAAAATTTAAAAATGTAAATAAAATATCTAAATTTTTAAAAAGCAAATTAATTGTTAATAAATATACACTTGATAATAGAGTATATTTTTTAAATTATATTAAAAATAATTTAAGGGAAGTAAGAGACGATGATTGTTTAGAAAAAAAGCAATTTAATGATAGCGATGGATATACAATACGCAATATAATAAATTTAGAAAAAATAATAAGTAAAGATAATTTTAATGGCGAAATTTATAAAACATCTGTTAAAAATTCTCTAGGAGTTTTTCCAATTGCAACAAAAGTAATGAAGACAAATGCTAGCAATTTGTTTGAAATAAGTTTAATGAATAAAATTACAGATGAAATAATTATGAAAAAAATATCAAAACATTTTTTAATTATATATAGAAGTTGTCTATGTAAAAAGGAAGGAATAAGCGAAAAATCTAGTTTAATTTCGGTAAATGAAATAGCAAATGGAGATTTAGCATCTTTATTAAATAATCCCGAAATAATATCAGACAATGAATTATTATATAATATACTATTTCAGACATTTATATCTATAGCGACCTTTCATAATCTATTATCAAATGTACATAATGATTGTCACGGCGGTAATTTTTTATGGCATTATAATAATGAAAAAGGGTACTATCATTATATTTTTAATGGAATGAATATATATCTGAAGGCATGTAAATATAATATAATGATTTATGATTTTGGATTAGTTGAAAAAATAAATAAAAATAATTCTATGAAAGTTATTAAAGATTATTGTGAAATAATACCTACATTTTTAAATGAAAATTATGACTCTGATGAAAATGAATATTCTCCTGATGATGATTTTAAAATGGAGATGAACGACATTATGATACTTTTAATGAATATTTTAAATACTATTAAAAAAAATACGAAGACAAGTACCAAAGAGTCTCCTACATCACAAGGATCTTCAAAAACAAAAATACAAGAAAATGTTTTTAATATATTATTTGAAAATGTGTTTATGAAAAATAAAGGCAATATATTAAAAACCGAAGCAAATAAATCAATGAATATTATAAATAGTCTTCCATATTATATAAATAATACATAATATATACTATACATTAAATGAAATTAGTAAAAAGATATATAGAATTAATAGAATCTGATAAGAAATATAGCATAGCAGGATTAATTTTCGGATGCACAGGTTCATATTATAGTGTATATGCAAATGAACATATGGGAAAAATAATGTTAGGAGATTTTTCTAAAGAAAGGTTATTACTTTTATTGTATACAAATGTTTTGGCGATGGTTGCGTGTTCTCTTAGAGGAGCGTGCTTTACATATTCTGGAAATTGTATGAATATTAGATTGAGAAAAATAATATACAATAAATTAATAAACCAAGAATCGCGTTTTTATGAGAAAACTCCTGTTAATAAATTATTAGAATATATAAATAATGATGTCAGAATAGTTTCTGCAAATATGTCTTTAAATATAAATGTTATATCAAGGTCTTTTGTTCACATAATAGCAACTTTATGGATGCTTAATAAAATATCTTGGAAATTAACTATTATCGCTTGTCTATTGATCCCTATAAACAAAGGAATTTCACATTTATATGAAAATGTTAATAAAATAATAATGAAAGGATATGAAGATGTAAATAAGAATGCAAATACCTATATTCACGAAACCATATCACATATTTCAATTATAAAAACTTATGCTACAGAAGACATAACTAATAACAAGCATACATTTTTTAGTAATAAACAATTACATTATATTTTTAAAGAAACGATATTATATGGTTTGAATTTATTAGTTATTAGCAATATTCCTACTTTTACAACGATTGGAATAATTCTTGCCGCTAAATACTTAAATAGTACAGAAGGTTTAATATCTTTTATTCTTCATAACCAAAGTTTATATGAAAATGTAATGGCGATAATACAATATAATAATGAATTTTTAAAATGCAAAGAACCTTATAAAAGAATATCAGATCTTCTTGATACTAACATAAAAAATAGAGGATATTATATACCTATTAATAATAAATTAGAAGGTAAAATTGAATTTCGAGATGTAGATTTTAAATACGAGAAGGCAGAAAATAATTTAATACAAAATTTCAATTTTAAAATCAATCCTGGAGATAAAATTGCTATTATAGGAAATTCAGGTTCTGGAAAAAGCACAATAGTAAAATGCCTAATAGATATTTTGACAATAAATAAGGGTAATATTTATATAGATGATATAGATTTTAAAACATATGATAATAAATGGTTAAAACAAAAGATTGGATATGTTGCTCAAGATAGTATTTTATTCAGTGATACAATCGCTAACAATATTGCATATGGAATAGAAAATGTAAGCGAAGAAGATATTATAAATGCCGCTATCAAAGCAAATGCACACGAGTTTATATCAAAATTACCAAATAAATATGATACTATGCTAGAAGGAACTGAATTGAGTTCTTTATCTGGAGGACAAAAACAAAGAATATCAATCGCGAGGGCATTAATAAGAAACCCTAATATATTAATTTTTGATGAAGCGACATCGGCATTAGATCCTGTATGTGAAGAGTTAGTTCAAAATACAATTAAAGAATGTTCTACAGAAAAGAATATTACAATGATTATAATAGCACACAGAAGGTCTGCATTAGAAATTGCTGATAAAATATATAGATTTGAAAATTCAATTATAACTGATGTTACAGATGAAATTAAGAATAAAAAATATTAAAAAAACATCTTAGAATAGATAATGTAATGAATTTTTATTTTATTAATGATAGTAAATATATCAAAGATAATAATGTTATAAAAGTTGCTTCAAAAAATAGCGATAGTGATATTTGTGTTAAAAATCATTTAGATATAATAAATGTTTCTTCTAAAATTAAAACGATATTACATTATAATAATAATTTTAAGAATAAAGTAATATTTAATTTAGAGAAATTAGATAAAAAATTTATAGATGCTTTTATTTATAGAATTTTACAGGGCAATTATACATTTGATAAATATAAAAATAGCGACAAGAAAAGACATGTATTATATTTCTATGTACCGCAAATGTCTAATGAAAATAAGAAAAATATAATTAGTATTGTTTATGGGTCATATATAACAAGAAATTTAATAAATGAACCTTCTAATATATCAACACCGGATAAATTTTCAAAATATTCAAGAGTATTTTTTAAAAATATTAAAAATGTAAAGATAAATGTATTTAATGATGTGCAAATTAGAAAAATGGGTTTTAATTTGATTAATGCCGTAGGGAATTCTTCTATAAATAAACCGAGATTTCTAATTATAGATTATTCGCCGCCAAAATATAAAAAAAAGATTTGCTTAATTGGTAAAGGAGTAACTATAGATACCGGTGGGTATTCTATAAAAACACAAAAGGGTATGAATAATATGTTTATGGATAAGGAAGGTGCCGCTATTAGTGTAAATATAGTATATATATTATCTAAACTAAAATATAAAAATAGAATAATATGCTTATGTCCTCTCGTAGAAAATATAGTATCTAGTTCATCTATAAAACCTAATGATATAGTCAAAGCGTATAATGGACAAAATGTAGAAATAGTTAATACAGACGCGGAAGGTAGATTAATATTGGCAGATGCTTTAACATATTCTTGTAATAAGTATAAACCAGATTATATATTTGATTTTGCAACTCTAACAGGATGGTCTGAAAGAATAAATTGCCATAGCAGTTTTACTTATTTTACAACAAATGAACATATTTCTAATAAAATAATAGAATATAGTAATATATATGGTGAAAAAAATATAAGAATTCCTGCGTGGTTAGAATATATGTCTTATATTAAATCGTCAGTTGCAGATGTAAAAAATCACGGATATGGATGTAAAAATAGCGATGGTCTGATGTCTAGTTTATTTTTAATGAACTTCATTCCACAAAAATATAGAAATAATTGGTGTCATTTTGATATTCGTATGTCTAATTATAATAATAATGTTAATATTGCAGATGGTTTCGCAACATACCTATCAATAATAAAAAATATATAATAAATAGTAATTATTATCTATATCTGATTATATTATATAATTTATTGTGATATAATGAATGTGATTATGGGAATCTTTATTTTTTCTTAGAAACTTTCTTCTTAACAACAGCATCTACTTTATCTATCTTTTCAACTACTTCGTCTGCTTCATCTGTTTCAACTACTTCATCTTTTTTAACTTCTTTATTTTCTTTTTCGTCAACCTCATCTTTTACATTAGGAGTATCAGTATCATCATTACTTACTTTAATATTTTTTGTTTTATTCCATTCTTCGGCAATTTTTCCTAACCTTTCTTTACTAGAAAGTTCGGGATATTTTTCCTTAAAAATTACTTGATGTTCCTTCATAAATTCTTGATATGCAGAAAGTGTGTATTTCGGTTTTTCTACATCACTATTAACATTTTTATTTTTTGAAGATTTTTTACTTTTAAGTTCTACCTTTGCTTCTTTAATAGCGTCTTTAACATAATTTACAATTTCTTTATCATCAAAATTTTCAGGCATATTAGTAAGTTTATCCTTGACAATATTAGCGAGAGTTTTATTTGAAGACATAATTCGGGCAGTAGATTATTTATACTTTTACAAATACAATCAATTTTTATTTTTTTATTGCAATATTATATATATAAATTTATTCAATAATATGAGTTTCCCTACTATGACGTTTAATGATTTGAAATATACACATTCAAAACAAATATATAATAATTTACCAGCAGATAACGGAGAAGACAACGGACCATTATTTAATATGTTATCAAATATAATGGACTATTCTAAATTTTTTAATGAATTTCCAAGATATAAAAATGGCATACCAGAATATGAATATTCAAAATATGCATTTAGAAGAGCATCAGAAGGGATAGATAAACAAGTAAATAGATATATATCACAATCTTCTATGGATGAAAAAGAGAGAATTAGAAGAATTATAAATTTTTTTGATGAAGTAAATTTTTTAAATTCTAGAACATATGTAAATAACGATTTAAGACCTATTTTAATGTAAAAAAAATCTAGAATATTTAAAATAATATATATTAGAATATATCATATATTATGACTGAAAATTTTGAACTGACAACTATTACTTCTATTATTTTATTATTAATATTTGTGAGTTTTACACCATTAATATATTTAAAATATTTTAAAGATTTAAATAATAATATAGAATTATATAATACTATTTGTAATAATAAATCAAATGTATACACAAATGATGTTATAATTAAAAATACATATATGTGGAATATATCAAATGTATTTTTTGATTTTAGTAAATTAGAAAAGTATTTTCATAAAAAAACTGCTACAGAAAATACAGATAAAAAGGAGATTAATAGATTTTTTAGTATTATTGATGGAGAATTTAATATTATGAAAATATATAATGATTATTTGCATTACAGCATACCATTATTTATTGTTTTATGGTTAGTATTTTTATTAAACGTATATAATATTATGTTAGGATATGGAAATTTTAGCAATATTTCATCTAATAATAAATATTTCTTATATGCTGCGATGTATGCTTTTTTCAATGTAGCAATTTTTACAATAATTTTCTCGTTAATTTTGAAAAAAATTACAGAAATTTATAAAGATACAAATTTATATGATTATATTATACTTTTAAAAGAACTAGATATAATAATTAAACAAAAAGATATATACAAAACAGAAAATGAAGACATTATAAATATAATAACTAAATATTCAGGCGCAGACATTAAATCAATAGAAGAAGTATCTTTAAATGAAAAATTTGTAAGAGAGTTAATTGAATTAAAAAAAATACGTAGTTCTACGGAAGAAGGTAAGTTTTTTAAAAATAGTAAAAATTATAGATTAACATTAGAAAATATAGATAATTTTGAACTCTATAATACTAAAAATAATATAGAAAAAATAAACAATGAGATTGATGATGTTACGGGATTTATCACTGCATATATTATTTTAATTTTTATGTCAATATATATGTTATCACAATCTATAAAATCTAATTTTACTATTATAGCATTTATAATAATTTTAATATATATAAATATTATTTCTATACACGTTATTAAAAAGAAATTAGAATAATTTAATAATCTTTTTTTTCTTTATAAGGTATAAAGTGAATTATATTTATAAATGAATACATTGTTATTTATTGTATTTATTATGATGATAATAATATATATAAATGAATTAAAAAATATATCAATGTCTCTTTTTAAAATTAATTATATTAAAGATGTTGCCGATATCAATATTAAAAAACATTGTAATGATATTTATTGTGAAGCGGAAACTGCAAGATTTAAATTAGCAGACAATAGTTATAGTTTAATTTCTCCGAATGATATTTTTAATACAAAATCATACTATTTTATGATAATGATAATAGTAGTATTGATATATGTCAACCTATTTTATAATTTTATTGAATATAATAATATCTATTATAAATTGATAAATAATATAGACGGAGATATCGTTATAAATATTATAAGATTTTTACCATATTTATTGGCAATTATTATATTTGCATTTATAATAGTTATAATAATTGCAAGATATGTTCCTTACGATAAGCAAGGTTATATAAATTATTTTAATTATAATAACTCTTATATAGATGTTATAAACAATTTTAATATTGATAAAATACATATATATACGTGGACAACAATTTTATCAGTAGGTGGGTTGTATATATTACTTTCTATTCTATTTGCAGAAATATTACAATATCCTGATGAAGATTACACGCGAGGTAAAAAATATAAATATTTGTGTGTCGGATATATTACTATAATATGTATTTTTACATATTTAATTTTAAATTTAATGAATATCCTTCTTTCCTTTTCAGAAAATAACTACCCAAAATTAGATGACAATATTATGGATACAATTTTAAATAATCTAGATAATAAAATAAAAGAATTAAGTGGAAAATATAACATACATGATGTAATAAAGAAATGTTATAAAGAAATTGATGGGATTACATGGGATGATAATGCTCCTCTTAGATTAAAAATAAATAACGTAGAAATAAAAACAGATGGCAATAAATTATATAATATAAATGATATATACGATAAATATGCAAACAAAGAAGATAATATCGGTAATCTTATAACTAAAGATAATTATAAAAAATTAAAAGAAAATAAGGTATTTCCTCTTAATACAATTGAATATACAAAATATCATACATTAATATCTGATGAAACTGTTAGTAAAACTATTAATAAGTACGATCCTACTGAAATTCTAAACTATTTATCAATCAGTGATTTAAAATCAGAATTAACAAAGTATATTGACAATATTAGAATTAAAGAACTATGTTATGATCCTTCATATAAAAAAATTGAAGGATGTAAAGAAGATAGAAATACTTCAAGAATATTATTAACAATTTTAATTTTAATTTCAATGAATGAAATTAAAAAATTTAAAAAATATATAAAAGATATACCTGATCTAAAATCCATACCAAATAAACAAAAAAATAATTATTATAATGCTCATTTGAAATTACTAGAATTTGTAAATTATATTAATACTCTTATAATTGAACCTAGAACTCTTGATCCAGAACAAATAAATAATTTAGAGAGAAAAATTAATCAATATATTATATTGTTCGATATATATATAAAACTATTAGACGGAGAAGGGGAGATTAAAGATTCCATGTTTTTTGGAGCAGAATATGATCCATTTAGTACTACTAATGAGGCAAAAGAAAATTATTCTGCAGATTTCTCTTATAATAGTGAAAATACTTTTTACGAAAAATATTTTAATGTTTTAGAAAATTTTAAAAGCAAAGGTTATTATGATTTAGAATATAATGTAGGGTCGTATTATATTAAAAATATTAAAACGCTAATCTACTTTATTTTAATAATATTTGCAACAGGCATATTATGTATAATATTATTTTATATACCCAATGTTGAATTAATATACAAATATACCTGGGAAATCATATTACCGATAGTATTACTATTAATATTTGTGTTATATATCGCTATATTTATGAATTTTAATACTAATTATAATTCTAATGTTATATATGGTGTTTTAAATAGTTCTTATAAAAGAGATTTAAATGATCTAAATAATATGCTAATTCCTGTTATTAAAAAATCTACCAGCGACAAAGCATATAATAAACTAGAAAAAGGAAACTATTTAGAATTATATATTATATCAAATGTGTTTATGTCATTAATATATTACAGAGATAGTGTGATAGGAGATTATACAGAGACTTTAAAAGGTATAGCAGACGAAGAAAAAGATAATCGTATAAATTATGATGAAAAATTAGATAATGTTAATTTTGAAAAAGATTATAATGACCTAGGAAAAATAATTTATGATAAATTATATGATTCTAATAATAATTTAAGAACGAACGCCGATAATGATTTATATACTTTTTTATCTACTTATGCAAGTTTCGGAACGGATAGTGCTAAACGAAATGCTGATAATTTCTTAAAATCTGATGGAACTGCTATTCATTTAAAAAAATATATTACTGAATTTATTAAACACCCTAGTGGTGAGAATTATAAGTATGATCAAGCAGAATTAACAACTAAATATAAACAGAATGATTTAAGAAGATTTTTAATTATTGTTATTAAAAATTTAATTAAATATTTTAAAAGATACGATATTAAAAAAAAGATTATAAATGATATGGATAATCAAAATTTCTTTAAAGAAAATGTATTTTTTTGTAAGAAAAATAATAAGGTATTATGGAATAAATTTATAATAAAAAAATCTTTCTTTGATTATTATGCTAACCCAAAATTTCTTTCTGGTAAATATAAAAATATATTTAAAGAAGACTTATATGAAGATGAATTGATAAATGTTGATAATTATGTAGATCAATATTTAAAAATATTATCACATTATTATTTTAATTGTGTAATAAAAAAAACTACTGACTCTACTATAAAAGAAAGTATACGTACAGCACTTTTAAGTAAAGAAAGTTCTTATGCTACTAATTTAGATACTTATATAGATAATACTAGAAATAATAAATTAATTAAATTATTATTATTTATAAAACCAACAAATACATCAGACTTAATAACAAATATAGATATGGATGATACTTTTAAAATTAAATCAACTTCTCCTGGAGATGAAGAAAATGTTATAATTAATAGCACTATAACATTATTTAACAATAATAATATATATACTAATTTAAAACCTTTTAATTTAAGCAATATTTATCAATATATGATTAAAAATAGTTTAAGAAAAAATCAAGATGATACGACGAATTATTTAATGAATATTGTAAAAACTATATATTATCAAATAAACAATGAAAAAATTCAATATCACAATGATTATTTAGTACCTGCGACCTCTGCGACCCCCACGATACCAGGATCTATTATAACACAATTTGAAACAGATAGTGAAGTAAAAATATATGAAAATGCCAGTTACACAATAAGTTACGAATTATTTAACACCTATTTTTTAAATTTAATAATCATTATATTTATTTATAACATTGCACTGCAAAAGAATAAAAATATTTCAATACATTAAATAAAGACCTTTATACAATGGAATTTTTATTTAATAATATTGAGGAACAATTTAAGGGCGGCGGAGGAGGTAGAGGAAGTGGAGGTAGTAGAGGTTCAAGTTCTAGATCAACTGCTAGTAGTACATCAGGAAAGGGAGGGGGGACAGCAGGAGCAGGAG
>Ga0208228_1000014_pt1 | contig 23805 bp, 44 predicted proteins | sample LakMenEpi25Jul11_FD_150730 | JGI IMG/M metagenome (GOLD analysis project Ga0208228, IMG submission 150730) | Freshwater microbial communities from Lake Mendota, WI - 25JUL2011 deep hole epilimnion (SPAdes) | ecosystem: Environmental > Aquatic > Freshwater > Lake > Epilimnion/Euphotic zone ...
GATATTAGAAGTAATTAGTGGACTGTTAGCATACTTCATACTTCTTGTCATAAAGTACCAGGCACTTGCCTCAAGCGGATATTTAGTACTTATCAATTCAGGGTTTTCGATAATTTCTTTATCGCCTACAAAGTTTGCAAAAGCGGATATATTGGCTTTACCAGTAAGCTGAATATATCCTTGACCACGAAATTTGAACCCTTCTCCGCTTGCTTCATTTCCATTTCCTAGTCTATTGGCATAAACTCTATTAGCAATTTTTTCTGGTTTACCTGCATAAGCATTTATTTCTGCATCATTTTTGAAGTATTTACGAAATACCTTCTTTAACCCTTTAGCAGAATAATTAAGATTTTCTGATTTTGCTTGAAAACCAGATTCTACCATTAACTGACCTAAAAAGTTTGCGAGCTTATTTCTAGTGTTTATTTGGTACTTCTCCATTATTTCTGGTAGTTTTTCCAAAACAGAATTTGGTACAAAACCATAGAGATTTTTTAATTGTATGCCTTGTCCTTTAACACTCATTATCTTTAATGTCGTTTAGTTGTTTATCTGTTTCGATATAAGTATTTATCTCTTTTGCAAGTTCAAGTCCAGATTTAACCAGACTAATTATATTACCAGCAAAAACAATCATTTCATCAGGGTCAACTTTAGTTTTATTTTTATTTACTTTTGGTTGTTCTACTTTTTCTTGTTTTGTTGTTTTGCCAGATTTTATAGAAGCATATTCTAGTTGCATATCCTGGAATTGTTTATCATTACCACCAGTATCGCTATGTAGAACTTTAGCCCATTGTTTATATCTTTGTTCAACTTCTTTGTTGTCCTTGCAACCAACAAAATACATCATACAATAATACCTTTAACAGTCATTGAACCTAAAGCAGAATATCTATTTTTTTGAGATTCAGCTTTACCACCGTCAACATTTATTACAATATCTACTGCATGCGCTAGAGCAGAAATACCACTGTATTTTTTGTGGTCTTTAGTGGCTTGAGCAATAACTATAAAACCAACATCGGTGAATTTTTGCATAAGCTCTAATACAGCTTCTACTTTACCTTCAATTACATTAACACTATCAATTACTACAAATTTAGGGTTATATGTGTTAATGATTCTTTCAATAGTTTGAACATTATTACTATCATTAAAAAGCAAATTTCTACTATTTGTTTTGAACCTTTTAATACGGTTTGTCAAAGTAGCAGAGTTCAAACTTTCTTCGGCACTAACAAATAGAACTTTAATGCTTTTGCCTATATCATTGGCTAACATAAGAGCAAAACTACTTTTGCCCATACCAGGCGCACCCCATAGCAACATTCTAAAATTAACTGGTACTTTGCCAATTAGGTTTTTATATTTTGTTGGTAGTTTTAATGGTGGAAACTTATTGTATTTCATCTGACTAACAGTAGCAACTTCGCTACTATTATTTTTGGTAGAAGCACCAACTATTCCTGGTATATCATTTCTTTTAGTAGTTGTTGTATCTGTAGAATTATTTGCATCAGTTCTATTATTAGTATCTATATTTTCAATACCTTTAATTTTTGTTTTGCCCATTTGTTTTACTTTAGGCGAAACAATGCTTTTTACTTTAGATTTTTCAATTTGTTTTACTCTAGGTGAAACAATGCTTTTTACTTTTGGTTTTTCGATATTCTGAATATCATCTGCTAGTAAATTCATTGGCTCTCTAGTAATTGATAGATTTTCACCAGAAAAATCAGATAGATTTTTTTCTCTGTTTTTCTTGTCATACCAATACTGATTAGCTCTTATTCTATCATAAGTAGGTAAAAACTTAAATACCAGTTTAAGTTCTACATTATCATCATTGTAAACTTTTTTAAGTTCTGATAATAATGATTCTGCAATTTCTTTGTCTTTAACAACTTTTGTTTCTTTGTACCAACCTTTAGTTCCAGCTCCATGACCTTCGTTTTTAGCATAAACTGTAAAATCAGAAGGACTACTCCATGCTTCAGTCGGAAATACAGCACTTAAACCCCAATCATCAGCAACAATAATGACTGGTAAAATTTGTTTTTTCTTTTTCATTTAGTTTCACCTTTACTTGAAGTTGTACCGAGATACATAGTTAATGCTCCACCAACAAAATAGAGAGCTTTTTCCCAATCTGAAGTTTCGACATAATTATCTTTAGTTATAGTAATTACTTGAACTTGTGGAACTGGTTTTTTAAGAGTAAATAATAATTTTTCTTCTGGGTATGAATAGCAGAACTTTACTGTATCTTTTGTTTCAGTAATAGTATCTAAACAAACATTAAATGGGTTAATGATAATTTCTTTTTTATCTAGAAAGACTGTATCAATTCTTTGCAGAGTAATTTTTTTTTCAATCACTACTGGTTTAGGTATATCTCCAGCTATGAATTGAGTATCAATTTTGGTTTTTGTTTTTTCGATATACTGTACTTTAGAAGGTTGCGTCATACAAGTACGAACCATAAATAACAATGCGCCTAGTATAAAACCAATCGCAATATAGGGTATCAGTTCTTCAATTTTCTTTGCCATTTTTTATACTCTGTTTCCATTTCCAAGCTGTATATCCAGTAGATACTCCAGCCGACAAAATTACAAAAATAGTAGCAACATCATTTAATGTCATATTAGCAATTACAGTTAATAAAGTAAGTAGCCAAGACTTGGCTATAGAATGGTCATTATGGTTTTCAGTTATCATAAATTATTCAGTAAATGTTAAGTCTAATTTATTAGCTACTATTTCATACAATATAGAATCATCATCGCTCCAAACATCTACCTGGTCTTTTGTCAAAAAAACAATATCGCTAATTGAATTATTGTTTGACAAAAAAGTTACTGTAACTCTACAGTAATTAGTATCTAAATTATTTAGCGAAATAGTAACATTATCAATTATCATTTTATTAAATGTTTCTATTTTTTCTATTGGAATTATATTTCTCATTTATGAAGTCCGTAAAGTTACTGATAATCTTAAATTACATGTTACTGAAACATTTGCATCGCCTTGAAAATAAATTTCTATTTCATTAGTTCCAGTATTAACACCTTGAGTTATTGTCCAGGTAGCATCATCAGTATAATTAGTAGTTAAATTACTCCATAATAAACTAATTGTTGCTGGAGTTCTACTTAATAAACCTTTTATTTCATAAAAGGCTTTTTTATTGGTAGTACTATTTGTAGCGCAAGTAATTATTCCATGATACGAAATTGTTTCTCCAGTAAGCATTGGTAATAAAACTCCAAAACTACCTAAATTAGATAATAATGTAGGACTAGTACTAGTTGTATTAGCTCTTAAAGTTATTTGTTCAGACTGGTGACGACCTTGTTCTAGTCCAGGACTATTACTTTGAATTGTTCCACTTCTTGTAGTTTTTCCATTTTCGCCTGTAATAACTGCATACCATACATTATTTTTATTGTTAGCTCCACCAACATTTGCAGAAAATTTTGAGCCACTAGTCATTAAATTAGCTTGACCGCCTAAAATGACTGAACTATCTGCAAAACTCATAAAATGGTCTCTACCAGATAAGATTGCACTGTAAGTAGCGCCACTACCATTTATGTAGCTACTGTAACTACCAAGAATGTGTCCATAATTTCCACCGTCTATATTGCAGAATGTAGAATGATAAATTGAACTTTGCCCTGCACCAGTTCCGATAAAATTATCATTGCCATTTATTATAGTATCTAAAGTACCTCTTATTCTATTATTACCCCCACCAATAATCACACTTGAAGAACCTTCGGATACCATGTTTGCAGAAGTTCTAGACATTTGCAAATCAATAGACTGTGAACCCCTTTTGTTTCCACCAGTTGCAGTTCCGTCTGGTAATTGTGCTAATATACTACCTTGTGTTCCTTTAGGTTGTATAACAATATCAGAAGAAGTAGTACCTGATAATGGTATCAATCTATTTGCAGTTATAGTAGAATTTACTCCAGTATTATTATTACTTTCAGTAAATGCAGTTAAACCACCACTAGTAGCATTAAGAGTTGTTCCAGATAAAGATAAATTTGTACCTAGAGTAATTTCTTCAATATCACCAGCTCCAGAACTCGCTCTACCTAAAATTCTATTATTAGTTGAAACATTCTGAATTTTATTATAGGTTACTGAATCATTATCAATAGTCCATGTAGTACCAGAACCAGTTACAGTTATATCCCCTTTATCACCGTCAGTTACTCCACCACCTGGAGTTGTCCAGGTTAAATTTCCAGTACCGTCAGTAGTAACTACTTGACCATTTGTTCCACCAGTAATTTTAATTTTAGATAAGTTTTGTAAGTATAAGTTACCACCATACAATAATTCGACACTACAATTATCTGCATCTGAATTAAAATCTAAAGTAACAGTATTAAGAGTAGTATTTAGATATTCTAAATAAGCACTATTAGTTCTGTTTGTAGGTTTAACAGAAATTAAACCTTGAATAACTGGGCTAGGACTTGACCAACCTAAATTTGGAGCGCCTAAAATTACATTATCCCATATAGTGGTAATTTCACCATAAAGGTCAGTTGTATCATTTGAACCTAGTGACAAATTACCATTTACTAACACTGTATAATTAGCTGTATAACCAGGGTCTATAAATTGATAATTATTTGCATTGATAATATATTGTGCGCAATTATTTTCAATTATTTGAGTACCAGTATTGAAAGTTATACCACTGCTACCATTGATAAATAATTCATTTCCAGGAACATTATTTACTTCTTGATAAGTATTAGTTTCATCGTGGTATGTATCTTCAATAATACACTGTTTTATTGTTTTACCAATAATAGGGTTTTCACTGTAAAAATCTATATTTATTAGCATATATCTTAAATAATGTTTGCAATAATATCAAGAGTACCAGTATTAGTTCCAGAGCTATAAACTACTTTAATTTCATTTGGGCAACCCCTAAATGAAAGACCTATTGTTTCGGGTAAAGCTAGTTCACTATTTGTAAATTCTCTGATTAGTACATCTATAGTATCATTAGTTGCATATATCTTTAGAGTAGCACCAGAACCAGTAAAACTTGTTCTTTTTATTGAGAAAAAAATTCTGTCATATCCATTAAATGATATAGTATTAGTAGCACTAGTGGACATATCTACATTTGTAAATACATTGAATAACATTATACGCTCCTATGAATAGAATGACAAATTTTAATGGTATAATCAGGGTCAACAAAACCAAGACTATCAACTGTAAAAAAATAATACTTATGAGTTATTCTTAATGCAGTTGCAATCATGTTAGGTTGTGAAGCTGTATTGTATATTGAACGAGTCCATACTTCTTGAGTATCGAACTCTAACTTCTGGTGCGTTGGAAAATAGTTTTTATTCAGAACTGTAGGGTTATGTACATCGCTAGACCATACAGTAATTTGAATAGGTGACGGAATATAAACTACACCTTCTGGTTGAGTAGTGCTAACTGCAACATGTAATAGTCCTCCACCATGTCTTGCAATACTCCATTGTATACCTAAACCCTCGTTTGGCTCTACAAAACCAGCTCCATAGCTATAAGTCTCACAATGAAATAAAATATCTGGGTCTATGGTAACAGTAGTACTACCACCACCACCAGTAGATAGTAAACCAGCGTAATTAAAGTTATTACTAGTGTTTGAAATCATCTAAATTCTTTCCTTGATTTTCTTTTTTTCTTTCGAGAATTGTTTGAACTTTCATTTGGGTTTGCAGTACTACCACCAACAAAGTATTGGGTTCTTGTTGTATCAGAAACAGTTTTTGTAATAACTTCGACATCTTGTGGTCTTGCTTTACCAGTATAAGGAAATCTACCAGTCCACATAAAAGTAAATGGAACTCCAAGTAACCAATACTGACCAGAATTTTTATCAAAATATCTATCAGCAGAATATACGGTCATTGCTACTTTTTCTTGTAAATTACCTTCTATTGTATAAAATGTTCCGTCAGGGTCAATTTTAACAACAATACCAACATGACCAGATGCACTTGGTTCAAGAGATTTTCGATACATGACAGAGCCAATTTCTGGCAATGGTTTGCATATTACAGTATTAGTATTTATGCTCATATCTCTTAATAGTCTTGCACCAGCCGTTTTAGGCAAAATGTTTTTAGCCCCTACAACTTTACATGCTTGATTTACAACGCCCCAAGCAAATTGAGCGCACCAGGCTTCTGCTTTAACTGGAAAACCAAACTCTTTTTTTAATGTATCAAGAATTTTTCCACGATTTTCACCAGCTTCTTCCCATGTTACTCCAGGGTCTTTTTTGAACAACCAATCCAGAGCTTGTGCAACTATTTCTTTTTGCAGTTCATTCTTAATGGTTGTTGTTGGAGTATATTCCTTTTGGGTATATTTACCTTGTTCTTTCGCCATAAATTGTAAAGTCCGTTATTCTAAAGTAATTGTATGGGTTTATAGTTCGTTGTTTTCTATACACACCTTGTCCAGCATATTGTAGTTTTATTTTATTAGAACTACTTGTATTTCCTTCAATAGTAGTTCCATTTTTACCTTTCCAATTTTCTACAATACCAACATGACCAAAAATTGTTGTACCCCTTCTCCAGATAAGCAAAGAACCAGAAGGAATAGACAAATTGCCTTCTAAAACTTTTGTAGCTTTTATGCTATTTTTTTGGACATATCTACGCGCAAGACCAGACCTTACTTTTAATGATTTAACTTTTGCACTATCGAGACAATAACCTACAAAAGCTCCACACCATTCAGAGCCAGGTTTAAGACCTACTGATTTTAGAAATTTGTCAACCCAATATCCACTATTTCTTTTTTCTTCTTGAACACCAATAAAACCTTTAGCAATGTGCAAGGTATTATCTCTCTCTTTAGCTATTAGCGATACAGAGACCAGCGCAAAGAATGTTAGCAAATAAAAAGATAGAGTATGCAATAGGGTTATCTTTAAGTATTTCATGTGTATTTATTCCAGGTACTAAAAATTTATCTACAAACCATGCAGAAGCTACAGCCATACAGTATTTACTAAAACCACTGGCGAATGTACTAAATTGGCTATCTCCTGGAAATGTTACTGCAACAAGCAAAAATGCTATTAGGAACATAGGAAAAAATGTTTTAATGATATTCATTGTATTATCCTTCTTTTATTTAATATCTTTAAGTTTATAGTATAATTGAACATAAGGTAATGGACCACCATTTGGTATTTTTCTCCAAAAACCTGTATAACCTACCATTATATCAACCATATATCTCTCTTTTTTATCAAGCTCCCAAGGGTCTTTATCTAAATTTACTCCAAGATATTTTAGTCTCTTTTTAGCTTCTTTTAATGAAATATATTTTTTATAGGTTCTATAGTTTTTTTTATAGTTTAATGAATATGCCATGTTAAACCTTCTTTAGATATAAGAAAAATGAACTAGCTCTTGATAGGTCGTTTCGACTTGAACTTGTTTTTCTATAACCTACTTTTTTTGCTAGTTCAAGCAAATATGACAATTCATGACTCTTTAATGTAAATACATTTTTGTCAAAATCTATTCCATATTTTTCTGCATTATTTTTTGCAGTGTATTTACTCATTTTAGTTTGATAAGCCATATTAAATTAGTTCCAATGTATATTTTTTTACTCTAACTTTTTTCTTCGTTTGCTTTAGTTCTGCTAGTCTCTGTTCAAATCTATTTTTTTCAGCAATACTTCTAAAGTCTCCATTTTTAGTACATACAACTGCTACTACTGTTTTCCAGTATGGTTTATCCCATACTTCAATATGCTTCATGTATGTTTTTATTTTTTGGTATGCCATAACTTATCATGTCTTTTTTTTAATAAAGAAAAAAATTGAAACTCTACTGGAGAATCATATCCCTTGTATTTAATATGACCACTGTTTAGGTCTTTAATTTCTTGAGCAAAACCACTTTTTTTTGCAAGTTTAAGCATATATGTTCTCTGTCCTTTTGTCATTGCATAAGGTGGAGACCAAAAATCTATACCATATTTTTTTGCTTCTGATAAGTATTTATCTGTATTTTTTAGTCCATTAGCCATTTAATTTATTCCTTATTTGAGAACTCCATTCATATCCAGCATCGCCACCCCATAATGCCCAAGCTACTCGACCTGGAGAAGGGTAATTATTACCTGGATAAAAACCTTGAGCATCTTTATCTACTTCATGTCTTCTAAAAAAAGAGTACATTCTTTTTACTGTACTTTCAGATAAATTAGAACCGCGAACTATTTGTCTTGCTCTAGTTAGTCCGATAATTGTACCGCCTTTATGACCTTGTGTTTTCCAGTCTAAACCTTTGCGAGCTTCTTGCATCATCGCTTTTGTTGGTTTATACGACATTAAACAAGTCCATTTTTTTTAACATAATCAGTCAAAAACTTCTCAAGCTCTTTTGCTTTATTTTTTTCGATTGATTTATAGTCAACTGAATTAAATGTATCTAAAACATCGCTAGGAACTGAAGTAGAAATACTTTCAATATCATATCCAGAGCTTTTTTTTGGCAATGTGTTTAGATACAATTTTATAGCCATAGATGAAGCAAAATCAAGTTTTTCATATTTGATTTTTTTGATAATGTTTTTCAACCAAGTTGGCATATCTGAAGCAATTAAATTCATACTCATATTATCTCCTATTATCTACTTTTTCTTCTACCAGTTTTTAATTTTGCTGTAACATATCCAGATTTAAGTCTCAAGCCAAGAGACTTAATTTTTTTAACAATACTTGCATCAAGTCTGTTTTTTTTGTTTGCAATACTGCGAGCCATAATTTTGTCCTTAAATTGTTTTCATTCTACCGTCTGGAGACACTATAATTTTTTTATCATTATATGTTTTTACTGTCCAGTCTTCAGTATCTCCATTAGCATTTTTAATTTTAATTACTTCACCGTCACTTAAATTGGTGAATTGTTCTTTTGCACTAGTTTGTACATTCTTTACTGGCAATGATTGATTTTGTGAACCAGAATCATTTTTTTGCGTCATCCACATTTGTAGAGCTTGAGCGCCTAGAGACAATAAACTTTCCATTATTTTACTTGAACTTTCAGCTTGTTGTTTTTGCATTTTTTCAACTTCTCTTATCAACTCTTCTTCTTTCTGGTTGATAGCATCATTAAGCCCAATAGTTCTACGAAGTTCTTGTTCTGCAAAAATCTTGTCTTCTTTAGATTTAATAATATCTTTTGTTAGTTCATCAATCTTTACATTTAATCTTTTTATTTCTTGGTCTTTATCAATTATTTGTTCTTTCAAAAACTTTATACTATGGTTATCCATGTCTCCCGATTTTGCAACTAAATAGTTTTTCATATTGTCCTGGAGACCATTTATACTTCTTAATTGAGTAATAGTTCCATGTGCAATACATTTTCGTTCACCATTTTTTTGTGTCTCAAAAACATGATATAATTTGCCAATATGAAAGTTAGTTGGAGCATTTTGAAAAAAATCATTCCAGGTATGTATACCAATGGATAATAATTGTTCTCCAGTTAATACAGTAGGCATATATCTATATTCGGCACTTTCTGGATTATCCAAACTTTCCTTTTTTAATATGCCAATTTCATACCTTTTTACTGCATCAATTTGTTGCATCTTACTTTCCTCGAAATAAATAAATTAAACTGATAATTGTTCCTATTCCTGCAATTATTACACTGGCTTTAGTCCAGTTTTGCGTTTCTTCTATATGATAGTGTACTTGTTGTACTTGCGGTACATTGGTATAATCAGTTTTCAAGTTCTGATTAGGTATTTGACCAGTAACATCGCTAATATATGCCATTACTTCTTTGATAAAAAATAAACAAGTACAGAACCAAGTAATAGACCACTAACTGCTAAACCTTTATTACTTGTATCATTGTCTCTAAATTCATGTCTATATTTTTTTGTAGCACTCTTTTGAATAAAAGTAGTTTTATTTTTTGTCTGATTATCTAACTTTTTAATGTTAGTTTTTGAAACAATATCAAAATATAGTTCTTCTGAATTTAATACATTACCAGTATTTTTTACTGATATTAAATTGTTACAAAAATCAGATAATACTTCTACTTGGTTGCCATGATTTTTAGCGGAATCTATTATGTTTTTATCTGGTAATAAACTCGCTATTTTTTGCTTTACTATTGGGCTACTACCTTCTGTAGATTTACTTATTGGTGGTAGTGTAAAGTAATAACAGTTGGTTTTACCTATTGCATCTATGGTATATTTGATATTATTGATTTTTGTATCAATATCACTTTGAATGTATGCTCCAGCGAACAAATATCTGTTCCACTGTTTAGGCGAAGTAATAGACAGTACTCCAGTTTTTTCATAAGCCCTTGTCACACCAGCGCTAAATGTTACGAGTATAAATTCTTTTGGATATATTTTATACTTAACTAAAAAGTTGTAACATTCTTTCCAAGCATTAGCAGATTGATTATGTAGATAGCAAACATAAGTATTGAATTTTGTATATCTATCAAAACCCTTGTTTTGCCAATTCCACATATATCCAGTTCTATTTTCTAATTTATCTCCAGGATAAAAATTTGGTGGAACTGAACCTTTTTTTGGCATGGTTACACCGCCAACTATGAATAATAGTGGAGCATCTTTATCATAAGTAGATAACTGAATAGAGCCATATTTTCCACGAACTTTCATTATCTATACAAGAAATCTGCATGACAGATTAAAGCATATCTCTTAAACAAATTTGTTGCTTGAATATACTGATAACATAGAGCATTAACTTTAATGCTTTTTACTCCAGTAATGTGATAATCAAATTGATAAGACAATGGTAATGGCATACCAATACTTTTATCACCAAGATTATTTTTACTACCAAAATTAGACATAGAACCAGCGTTACCGAGCAAATCTCTATTGTTAATAATGAAAGAAGGTCTAAAATAATTTGGTTGCCAATCTGGAGGAACTGAATATACAAATCTAGTTTGAACATTTGCCTGGTTATTATCAGCCAAACTATTTGTAATTGCAGTATTAGTCAGTGCATCTTGAACTTCGCTATCATTTTTGCGAACATCAAGACAATGGAATGACAAGGTACGAACTAATACTTCATTTGCATTTGTTAATACTGACAAATCAACAACTGGTCTTAATTCACTAATTGGAGTACCTGGTATTGCTGGAGTACTTACAGTAGTTCCTACATTTGCAAGTTCGTTCCAATATCCTAAAGAATTATTACTTATCCAGGCATCTGTTTGTGGACTTGTTGCTTCAGAAGTTGATACCCATGTTACTGCATAACTTTTCCAATCATCATAATTAACAAAGTTACCACCGAATAAATTGTGAGAATGATTTACATTCATTTTTCTTACCTCTGTACTAAAATAAGTTCTGCTATAATTGGAAATTGAGTAATAGTTCTTGGAGTAATTGCTGTAGTAGTAATACCTTTAATACTATTATCTGCTTGATTAGGGTTTTCTCCCCAATATAAGTATTGATAATATCCAGCTCCATATATTTCGCATCCTATGTAAGGATAATTTACTTGTATATTCATATTTGATAATTGCAATGGCAATGAAGTATGTGTCCAGTCACCAGTACCATTTCTGTAGGTTGTAAACATATCGCTACCAAAAATCATATCTCCAGTTCCAGTAATTATTCCAGTTGAAGAAGTACTACCAGAGATATTAAATGAAAACTGATTAGGGAAAAAATCAGAAGCTAACATACCACCAACAACACCGCTTCTACTACCAGCTTGGTTTAATGAATCAAAAGTAGAGTAATTTTGTCCATATTTTCCAACGCCTACTAAAGGACTACTATCGGCAAAACCAGGATTATAGATTTTATCTAAATTATCAAACTGAAAATCTGGATAAGATGCAGTAGTATATGGAGATAATTTCCAGGTAACTTCATCATCAGTATTGTACCCTACAACAACTCCAGTAAAGCCAGTTCCAAAAGCATCTGCAATATACAAATCAGTTGTATTAGTAGCTCCAATATCCTCAACAAGTTGTAATGGATACCAATTAGGCACTTGTTCGTGCATATCATAAGCTCTAAAACTTATACTATCTAGATACCAATTTTTTCCACTTACAACTGGCAATGGTACATTTTCTTGACCACCACCAATAGGGTTAATGTATAATTGCCTTCTTTGAAAATATGTATTTGACAATGGCGCTCCCTTTGGTACATAAGGAACAACTGTTACATATCCAGAGCCAAAAGGATTAGGCAATGTTTTTTTAGGAATAGTTCGCCATGTAGAAAAATCATCTGTCATGGTTACATATCTTATTCCACCTGGTTGCAGTGGTGCAACTGGGTCAACTACAACATCTACATCAATGTTGTTTAGACCAGGATAATTAAAGTTATTAGATACATTCATTTATTATCTATTGAATAGTTTAACGCCATTAAATGACAATGCCAATTTAACAGAAAAATATGGAGACTGATTAGAAATATAAGGTTGAGTTTGACCAGTTAATACACTGGCTCCGTCTGGAGTCCACAATTCACTCATTACTAAAGAGTTCGCACAAATTGATTGATAACCAGTTGTAACTTTTACTCTACCATAATGAAACTCAATATCACTATTTGCTGTAACATCAGATATATCAGGTCTTTTGAATTGAACATGATTAGTGTGTTGAGCCATAAACTGTATTTGAGATTGAATTTTCCAAACATATCCTCGAAACTCTACAGAACTAGCACTTTCAACAAGTTCTCCAATTTCTACACCAATGTTTGAATAGTTTTTACCAGTATTAAGATTTTGCATAGAAATCATAAACTCGTCTCTATACTGGTCATCTAATTGAACAACTCCTCTCTTATCTGTAATTGTAGCTGAAATTCCAGTTACAAAAAAGTCTGCATCTGCTCCAATCAACATATTACTAGTAACAGTGCCGTATGCTGAAGGAATCGTCATTTCGTGACGGTATGTAAATGGTTCTAAATAAAATTGTTTTCCAAGTTCATCCATTTGAACTTGTATTGCAGTTTGTGTTGCCATATTATTCTCTTAATTAAATAAACAATTATAGGCAAGACAAAACTCCTTGCCTTGCCTATAATTTGGAATAGGAAATGCACTACCAGATAATTATTTAACTGGGCGAGATACAGTTCCGAACAATGTAAATTGAATGTACCAACCAGCGTTCTGAATAGAATTTGGAGTAGCACTTTCATCTGTAAATGGTGAAGTTGCATTTGGCAAATATGCCAATGAAGAACCAGAACCAAAAGTAGAGTTCAATGCAGTGAATCCGTCTGCTGGTCTAAAGATAATTTCAAAATTACCATTTTCTGGAACAAGAATAGGGTCAACAAGTGGCAAATAGCGAACTTGTTTGTCACCAAAAACTTGTGAAGTTGCAGACAAATTGTATGCAGAAGAAAGTCTCAAGTCCAACAAATCATACAATGGAATTGGGCTATACTCTTTACTTTCTACTTTGAACTCAAGTTGAGAGAATGAAGCAAAACTGTCTTGTAGAGACTGTTGAGACAATGTAGTTGTTACACCAGTACCCAATGTGTTAGTTGGTTCTAGTTGCAACTGCATGTGAGCTGAAATGTGTGTAATTGTAACTTTACGACCAGTAGTAGTAGGGAAAGTTGCATTACGCATCCATGAAGGTTTTGAAGAAGTATTATTAGCAGAGAACAAATTTTGTGTAGAAATTTGTTGACCTGGAGTAAATACTACGGCATCTTTGTAGTATTGGTAGGTTAGTTCTCTATTATCGCCTGCTGGTGGTAAACCAAATCTTGTTGTTGACATTTTTTATTTTCCTTATTGATAACTGTAATTAAAATTAAAATCTATTTGCTTGGAAATCATCATTCATTGCTGTTGCTGTTTCCTGGTCTTCAGAGTAATAATCTGAAATGTTTTCTGTATAATACTCTGACATTCCTTCATTATAGTACTCGCCCATATTTTCTTGATAATAGTCGTTAAGAGCTTCAGTTCCACCAGGCAAATCATACACTGTAACTTGTTCGCCATTTGGCAAAGTTACAACTGAACTTTCTGCGAGACCAGATACTTCTGCTTCTGGAACTAATGACCAAGCAACTTCATCTTCAAAAACATTTGGAGCTACATATACATACGATAAATGCGAAGCCATAATACCAACTGACGCATGCAATACGCCAGGAATATCAAAAGCACCACCAATCAATGCAGGAACTCCAGCACCAACCAACATTCCAGCATAACCGTCAAGACCGAGCAATTTCGGTAAAATTGGATATGCAAGACCAGTAGCCAATGCTCCAGCATGGTTCATCCACGCATCTTGAGTAGCAAAATTCTTTTTTAGATTTTGCTGAAACTTCATACTTGCCATAATTTTTTTATTTGTTTGTTAATAAAATGCTTCTCTTGAACCAAAGTCCATTCGAGTTTTTTTGTTTACTGTATCTATAACATCATTTGTTTTCTTGCCAAAACTTTCAAGGTATTTATTTACCCCTAAATTTGGGTCAACACCTTGTGGCAAATTTTCCGATAGCATCTTACCACCAAGAGCTTTATAGACTCTTACAGCAAGTTTATTATCGGTAAATTGCCCCTTGGTCTTTCCACCAAATTTACCAGAGTAGGAATCTGTTTCAGATATAAGGTAATTTTGAAAGTTTGTAAGCAATTTTTTTAGTTCGCTATTGCTAATAAAAATTGCTTCTGCAAGACCTTGTGTATTTTTAATTCTATTAAATGTATTGTAGATATTTTCATAGTCTAACAATATCAGTTCTGCTTTACCACCACCAGCCATTATCTTTTTCCAGTTAATGAGTAAATAAGTAATAATGCAATTAGTCCAGCACCACCGTAAAGCACATAATTAGGAACTCCAGCAATTATTTCTTGCCCCTTTACACCAGATTCACCTGACTTGTAGTTTAACTGATTAACAAGTCTAGCATCATATTCTTGTTTAGTAGTTGTAACATTTGCAGTTGCATAACTTTGTTTGAGCTTATTCCGAAGTTCAGTTAATTGAGTATTAAGAGTACCAAGTTTACCATATTGGTTACTTTTTAACAGTGTTTGATATTCTGCTTTTATAGTTTCAATATCTCGAATGATATTTTTTTCTTCACTAGTTAATGCTCTATCAATGGTCATTAACTCTGGTAAAGTATTAGTGCCTGGAGCTATCATTACATTTTCACTTATGTACATTTCATTACCTTAAATAAATGCTATTCTTTTTCTTTTTGATTTTTTTGTAATTGGTTTTGACGGAGTAATTGGAGTAGGTACTTCTTGCTTTTTTATAGAAGTAGTTGCTACAGCAACACCAGTATCGGCTGTAATTTTCAATGCTATACAATTTTTAAGACTATTTGGTACTTCTGCTGGTATTACATAAGGCGCTCCAATCAAGGCGCTATCTCTTGCTTGTTGCTTCATTACTTCAATAGCAAGGTCTGGAGTTTTAGTTTCAAGGTCAGGTCTAAATGTAGCAATGTTTAGCCATGCTCTTTTTTCAGTATTAGCTAATAATGTCCACGAACTAGTTAATAAACCACTAGCAATTTTATCAATGTTTGGAATTAAAGAAGGTATACCACTTAAACCTAATGTTGATATATTTTGAATAATAGGTTCTTTATAGATACCACCACTATTTTTTAATCGAGTAATATACTCGTCAGAACTTTCAATTTTGACCGCTTGTTCTGTTGTATATTTTGATTTCAAAACAGACAAAGTTTTCATCACATCATCAAACTTGCCATTTTCTAAAGAAGAAACTATAAAACCTGCACTACCTTTACCAGATACACTACCAACAATTCTTTCAACATCTTCTTTTTTAACACCAAGTTCTTTACTAGCATTATAGAGATTTTGTGGACTAGGGTTTTCAAGCATGTACGAAACATTTAACCCTTTTTGAATGTATGGTTTTGCACTTTCTGGAATTAAATTATTACTTGCCTTAATAATATCTTGTGCATTTACTTTCTCTCCGCGAGAAATTTTTCCTGACAAATCAGTTGCACCATTTATTATGTTATTCAGCATACCTGGAGAAACTGGTATGCCAATTAAAGGCAAAACAGCACCTAAAATAGCTTGAGCATAAACACCATATTTTTCTAAAAAACCATTTACATCAAACATGGTCTTTTGTAGTGAATATATGCCCTCGTCACTAAATGTAATAATTACTGGAGTATTAGGGTCAATTTTAGCTTTACCATTTTCTATTGCAGTGAATAATTGGTGCAAATTTGAAAATGTAATACCATTTTGATTTTCTGGATTATCAAATTGCACCATTTTCCAGCCACCAGGAGGAACTTCTGAATGGTCTATAAACATTCTTCTAGAAAATGTTAAAGACCATTGTTTACCGTCAGCATTACCCTTTAATCTACTATGTTTTCCTCGTGGAATAGTAAATATAACTGCATTTGGCATAAGTTTAAGGTCTGAATTCAAGAGCATCTGTGATACTGGTTTTCTACCGTCATCAAAATAGATAAAATGACCTTTATTAGTAGTATAATAACTACCTTTATACAAATCTTTTACTATATTTTCTGCTTCTTGAAATGAAGTTAAATTATCTCCATACTTAAAATCTCGTTTCATATTAGGGTCTACACCCAAGCCAAGAACTACAGCATCAGTATATTTCAAGTTTTTTAGTATTGACCAATGTGGCAAAGGAGTAGTTTTTAATACTTCTTTGCATGTTTGGTCAAAAATCTTTTGAGCTTCTTGTTTTGTCATTGTTTGTTAGTCAAATAGTAAGCAATTCCACCAGATAATAGACCGCCAATAATAGCTCCACCAACTCCATACACTGCATACCCTATTCCAACTCCAGCAATACCACTTACAGCAATTTTTGTAGTATCGCTAGCGAACATACCATTATTTCCAGCTCCACTAACACATGGACAAATTGCTTCTCTTTGATAGTCTGGTAGTTTATTAAATGTTTCCACTAGTTCTTCTTTTTTCATTGTTTGAAGAAAATTTGCTATTTCCTGCGAAGTAGGTTTAATTGCACCTAAATTGTCTTCTAAAGTTGCTAGAGTAAATTCCATTACATTCTTTTCCTATCTTTATCTATCAGTCTCTTTATATCTTTTAATGTATAAGCAGTCGTAATTCTCTGTTCATTTTTCAAATAGGTACGATAAACTCCAGTCTTAGTTTTTTGTATTGCATAGTCTTTGTAGTCTTTGATATACATATTTATACTTCTATAGTTACTGACCGTTTAATTCCAGATTTTTCTTTACCGAATTTTTTCATAACTGGGTCACATACAACCCATGTTTTATATTTTTCCATGTATGCAAGACAATATACATGAGTATACTCATACCTTCTCCATGCTATTGCCTTGAACATTACTGGTATATTCATTGCTTTACATAAACAAGCAAATAGCGTACTCATATCATCACAATCGCCAGCTCTCTCTTTAAGACAGTGTATGGGCGCTCTGACATATTCTTCACCTTTTGGGTCAGATACATATTGGATATTGTCAACAACAATTTTATAGATATTTTCTATTTCACAACAACTACAACAATCTTTTAGTTGGTCCGCAATTTTTTGCATCATTGCATGCGAACTATCTCTATTAGCTAATTGCTTCATAGTTCTTAATGTTTCATGCACAATATCATCTGGAGAACCAGATACAGTTCTTCTTTTTAATGTACCAGTCTCGCTATTATCTGCTACTATTTGCCGTATATTATTCATTGGACTTGTTGTATACTTCATAAGCTACTAATACGGCAACACCACCAATTAAAGTATATGCAGTGTATTTGAAAAAATCACCAATAGAGAAACTATTAGATACTTGTTCTACACTTGCTGGAGTTTGCTGATATTTGTAATTTTTTCGATAAGATAATGGAGCTATGTAGAAATTATTATTTACTCTACCGTCTTTAGTTGCATAGTAAAAAGCATCTAATATAGCGCCTATTCTACCTTCATTTTTTCCAGTTATTTTTGATAGTGTATCTCTAATAGTTTTTAGAGTATTATTATCTCTTTTATACTCTGGAATTTTTCCTTCTTCTACTAAATGTATGTATGCGTTCATAATACATTTAATTTCACCGATTTTATAGCAACCACGATTATAGAATGTATCAGGGTCTACAGTTGAACTGTATACCCATGTAGCGCACGGAAAACCTATGTTATAGTTCAAATCATCGCCAACTTTCCTACAAGCCAGTTCATAATTCATTGAACCTATGCCAAGAGTAGCCAAACTAATTTCTACTCTTTCCCACAAGGTAACATCGCATGGGTCAGATATTTTTTTTTCTTGTAAGTACATACCAGGTAAATATAATTGTCAGTATCAGTTAGTAGCTAAAACATTGTCCCATTACAAACAACCCAAAGATAACCGATACTGACAACTGGAGAATTGAGCATGAATAGTATAAATGTTCACCACAATCATTTAACCCTTCACTTATTAAGAAGTTAGCAAGTTTGTATACATATTTATTACTTGTAACTATATGCTACATAACGACTTATTTATTTTTTTTGATAACTAAATTATTTATTTTAATATAGTAGTTAAATTGTCGCCATGCCGTTTCAGATATTGGACTAAAACAATGTTTTATTCTATGCTTTTTAGCTGTATTAAAACAGAGCAAAAAAGCATCTTTTAGGCTATTATCAATGTCTTGATATACTTGTAATACAGCATGTATGAATTCCAATTTATAGTAGTCTTCTTCTCTTTGCTTCAAACTCATAAATGACCTTTAAGACAATTTTTTTTTGCTGGACTAGATTTATATTAGTTCTATTAACTTTATCTCGCGTATACCATAAAACACTATCATTTATTACTTTATTCATAAATACCATAAATAGCTCTATTTCTTTAGCTGTACAATTATCAAGTAATTCATTTATATTATTTTCGGAAAGGTTGTAGAAGTTTTCAATAACTTTCATATATTTGCATGTATTTTTATTATTTCTGGAAAATTTTGTATGAAGCAAAAAAAAGAGTACATTGTATCATTCAGACTGGATAAACCCTTATACAATAGACTGTATCGAAGTTCTATTAAGTATAAAATCAGTATAAGTAAAGTTGTAAACTCTATTATTACTCTACACTATGAAACGAAAAAGTAAAGAGAGATGCGCTATTTGTGGAGTATATCTACTTCACAAGCATACAATTAAGAGACAAGTCTGCAAAAATTGTGAACCAGATAGCAACATTAAGTTTAATGTTAAAACAAAAAAATCTTTAATTATTATGGAGTATAAGCTCTTATGACGGACAAACTTAAATTTCCGATTTTTCCATTTACATACTTGAAAAATGACATGTCTGTAAAGGGAATAACGCCTGCATTTAGTCCTGGTATATCTAAACACCAGTTATTTGTCTTAATCTTTTTGCTTCTAGAAGGAGAATATTTTGACAAAAAGGTTATACAAGTAAAACTAGAAGAGTTCTATAAACTGGCTGAAATTGACAAAAATGCACCTGCATTTCCATTTACTACTTTCATCAATGAGCAACAAGTAATAGCTCCAGGTATAACCATTTATGAGTTAATACAATTTGTCGAACATTTTAATCTCTCATGGGCAACTTTGCCAATAGTTGCCAAAGAATTTTTTGAATAAACTTTATACTACCATGCGAATCAGAACTATCAAGCCCGAATTTTGGACTGATGAAAAAATAGGTAGTTTGTCTCTTGGTGCAAGACTGTTATTTATATCACTTTGGAATGTCGCAGACGATAGCGGTAATTTTGCCGATAAACCAAAACAACTAAAAATACAAACTATGCCTTATGATACAATAGACATAAGCGAATTATTACTAGAACTTGTAAGTAGTAATTTAATAGTTAGGTATGAAGTTAATGATAAAAGTTATTATCACATAATAAATTTTTTGAAACATCAAAAAATCAATAGACCGTCACCGCCAATATATCCACCTTTCACAGAGTTATCAGTGAGTACTCATACACTGCTCACTGATAACTCACTGGGGAAGGAAGGAAGGAAGGAAGGAAAGGAAAGGAAAGGAAATAATAATAATAACTTTAATCTAGATATTTGTATTGATATTTTTTGCGAACATGGACTAACTACAGATGAAGCTAAATTATATTATTCAGACATGGAGAAACTTAATTGGCTCAATCAGTATAATGAGTTGATTACAGATAAAATTAGATATACCATACAAACTGTAAAACAAAGATTATATGAAAACAACGAAAGAACTACTAAACGCAATACCACTAATTTCCAGCACAAATCATCCAGGTCAATCGAAACAGAACCAACGCGAGCAGAACTACGAAAATTACAAAAACGATGAACCTGGAGCATTTACTGAAGAAAAACAAGTTAGTATGGAAACGCCATACACTAGAGAGGAGCTAATAAAGATTTTAGATAAAGTAGAAGATTATTTGTTAGATGCTCGAAATATAAGAGTACCAGTTTCCAGGTATGACATGTTACTTCGAGAGCTTCTTAACTTTAGATACAATAGAAAAATGTTTTCAGTTGCTATTGTATGGCTAAAAAAAGGGAAATTTCCAGTGTCCAAAAATAGTCTAGAACTATCTGATTTTTTCCCTGACAAAAAATCTATAGAACAATTTACTGAAGACCTTGTAAGTAAGGAACACCATTTAAGAGTAATTAACAGTCTAAAGGTAGATTTTCAAATAGAAAGGAAAAAACTTGAAATTGAGCTTTTTGAAAAATATGCCAATAGCGAAGTATTGAAGCTAGAAAATGAATATAAACTACTTTTAATACATAGTAAGGATAAAGAGCTACAGTACCAGATAAAAATAGAAAGTTTAGAGAAGACAATCGCACATTTACAAAGAGAAGTAGACCATAATAATAAAAGAAATGCAAGAAAATCTATGCAAAACATAGATGAAACTACAGACATAGACTAAACATGTTAGATAAACTGTTAAAGATTTTTCAGCAATGTTGAAAAATGTTAGTAATTGTTAAGAATTATTACAAATTTTTGAAGGTATCAAATATGAAGAAATTAAACCAGAAATTTTCAGAACAAGAAATTGAGTACTTATCTCGATTGAAAGGGATAAATGGCAAAGAACTTGTAGAATTATTGAGAAATTTAGGTATAACAATGAATAGATACGCGAGCATGATTCAGCCCCCACTCGCGAGCGCAAGCGGAATTAACTACTACAGAGCGCATAAGAAGTTGCCATTTAGACTTATTAGTCCACTAATAGAGCAATACCCTATGCAGTTTTTAATAAATTTACTAGATAACAAACTAGTTGTAAGTACTATTAAGGAGATTAAGCATGAAGAAGGTAAATGAATTTAGTTCTGGTTTATTTCCTCATTGTAAAACCAGAAAGGAATATCTGCATCAGGTAGTTGAGTTGTTAAGTAAGATTTACGATAAAATAAGCGAAGAAGCAAAAAAAGATTTTCCAGACTATAATCACTGGACTATTACTATGGCTACTATGCACAAAATAAAAGTCTGTTATTTATTACTTGTTGTTAATAAAGGTTATGGACTATTTGAGCATCATGTACCAGAGAATTTTTTTTATGAATGTTTCCATTTAGATAGCTCGCATAAAACTATGCTAAAAGATAGCGACCTGACTAAACCATACGATTCTTACTTTTTAAGCAGAATTAAAGAGTATTTACAAAATAACTTGCAGAGCGAAACTTCTGATAATTACTATAATGGGTTTTTGTACAATTATGAAATGATAGAAGAACTAATAGGTCTTCGCCAGGAGTCCTACGAAAACTCTTTAATAGCAGAAACAAAAGTTTATTTTGAAACATGGATAAAAGAAAACTCTGAAGACTTTTTGATTTTCGCTAAACCAAAATCATCAGAGTTCAATGCAATTACATACAATGTCGTTTCTCCGAACACTATCACTATAGAATGTGTAGACGAGTTAATTACTACTCAACTATATTTATTCCTGGAGTTTTACGAAAAATCACTAGAAGATTATACTGGATATAGAATATACTTGACTATAAATGGTTTTAGCGTTTATGATTTACGGACTCTATACTCAAATGAATATCCTAGACATTTTAAGAAGGAGTTTTGTACAGCATGGCTCTATACATTGGCTCAACACACTAAATGTGACAATTTTTAAGTCCTTATTTTTCAATGATTTACAAACTATTTTTAGTATGTTAAATTTTTTTCTTGCAGGATATTGCAGAAACATATAGTTTTGTGCTGTAGTTAATTGATAACAAACAATATATGGAACAGAGAAATGAGCTTACACACTTTTTTTGGTATCAAAGAAATAGTGCGAATTGTGGTAAAAAAAAATCTGGAGACCAAGCGAAAAACTAAGTTGTTGAAAGACGATGCTATCATTGAAATAGCTACATTTTTTTATGATAAGCATGAAGGTTTAGACATGTGTAAATTGAGAATGGTAGTAGAGGAAAAATTAAAACTAGGTAGTGAATTTAGAATAAATAATCACTCATATAAAATGGAGATTTTATGAAAAACCCTTTTGAGCATTGTAGTAAAGAAGAACTAGTTAATTTATGTTATTATCAACATGAAGAAATTAGAAAATTATGGCTCTTCTATCGCTTTTGTGTGCTGGTTGTAATTATCTCACTTATTGGTATTATCATTGGAGTTTATGTAGGTAAATAGTATGAAGTATTATGTGTTCGATGAAAGAGTAAAGTTTGTGACCTTCATAGAAAATTATCTCTCAAAATCTAGTAGTTCAAAGTTTGAATTAACATACAATGGAGATATATTTGACATGGTAACAACTGAAAATCTAGGGAATGTATGGCACTCTAGTACAATAGCATTTCCGAATTGTGAAGTAATTTGTATAAATTAAATAAGGTAAAAACAATGTCAAGACAAGTTAGTAAAACAATGGCAACTGCTTTAATGAGCAGAAAAAACAAAAAATCTGGTAGTTCAGAAGTTGTACATGATAAAGTTTTAGGTTCAACAACTATGTATTTACATCATCACGCAATCGCTCATTTAGATAGTGACAATGTATTAACTATTAGGTCTGCTGGTTGGGAAACTAACACTACAAAAGATAGATTAAATGCTTTACCAGGTGTTCGCATAAACCAGAAGGATTATCAATGGTACTTAAATGGCGAAATTTGGAAAAATAGCTCTGAATGGACAGAAGTAAAGTAATTTTTTTTTAATGTAAGGAATTAAAACAATGGCAACAAAATTTAGAACAAAAGCACAAGTATTGAAAGAATTTCCAAAATTTAAGAAACTTATCAATGCAGTGTATGAAGAACTTGGTGGAGAAAGAGAAGAAGTAGAAAATGAACTTCATAACATTTATGTAGGTGGTATGGATGGCGGTATAGCAAACTTTATCTATTATGAAGATACACACAAATTTGCTATGAAGCATAGAAAACAAATAGTAGAATTATTAGAATATGTTGCAGACATGATAGGTGAAGACATTGTAGAAATGGTCTCAAATTTTGGTGCATTTCGTAGAGATAAAATGGATACTGACGATAAAAAAGACTTGTATAAATATCTAGGTGGTGGGAAAGTATCTCAAGGCACTATCACAAATATATTGTGCTGGTTTGCCGTTGAAGAAGTG
>Ga0208228_1000018_pt1 | contig 22545 bp, 23 predicted proteins | sample LakMenEpi25Jul11_FD_150730 | JGI IMG/M metagenome (GOLD analysis project Ga0208228, IMG submission 150730) | Freshwater microbial communities from Lake Mendota, WI - 25JUL2011 deep hole epilimnion (SPAdes) | ecosystem: Environmental > Aquatic > Freshwater > Lake > Epilimnion/Euphotic zone ...
TTCATTATTTAATAATATTTAATTAAACAATTAAATAAACAATTTAGTTTAATTTTTATTTAAAAAATAAAGATTAAATTATAAATATGGATGATTTTACATTATCAACTATTATTGAATCGAAAAATGAGTGGTGTGCTAGATTGACTAATACATTGGCACCCTGTATTATTGAAGGTTTAAGATCTGTTTTTTCAGAAGCCTACAATGTATGTAAAGAAAACGATGAAGACTCCAAATATTTAATGACATTTCAAAATTTTTTAAATAATATACCAAAATGGAGTTCTGAAATAGTTGAAAATGAGAAACAAAGAATAATTACATCAAGCGCATGTAACTATTTAGAAGATTTATTATCGTGTGTTCATATTACTCAATTAAAATCATTAACATCATCACGCGTAGGATTAAAACAAAAGAAAATTAATATAGATATACCTGATTTAGGTAAATTTATACATAAAACATATATAAATGTTGCCAGAAAAGTATATGTCAATATATATTTATTTGAACTAAATATAAAACCACTACAAATACAAAAAAATAATAGAGAATTAGAATTAATAGTTAAAGAGTGTATTTTAAATACTATTAGAGAGAGTATTCCTATTGAGCATATATTGCAAATGTATTTAGATGAGACACAAGAGACAGATGTTGAGGTGGAAGAAAAGAAAGAAATTGTTACAGATAAAGAAGCATTGGAAAAACTCAATAAATTGAAGGAAGCAAAAGAATTGGAAAAAATTAAGAAAGATGCGCTCGAAAAAATAAAAGAAGAAAGCAAAACAAATTTAAAGAACGCACTTAAAAATGCTACAAAAGATTTAAACGAAGACAATTTAGAAATAGTTAAAAATAATGGTGCTTCAAAAATAACTTCATTTGTATCAAAATTAGAGTCCACTTATAAGGATGAATCTAATGATGAAACAAATAGTGAATCTAATAATGAGTCAGATAATGATACTGAAGATAATTATAAATTAAAAATAGATAAAATGAAAGTTCCAGCAAGTGAATTAAATATTAAAAATATAAAAAATGACCCAGATGAAATAGATTTAGATATTTTAGATTTAAAAACTGAAATAAGTACTGATGATGAAAAATCAGATTTAGATTTAGATATTGAAGAATTATAATAACTAATAAGTTTATAAATTAATAATTTAATAATTTAATAAGTTAATTCGTTATATATAAAAAATTCATTTATTTTATAATAATAAATGAATTTTATATTACCCTCAATAGCAATTAGTATTATATTTATGATTTATAAAATAATAGATATGAAATATATAACTAAAGTTGATATATCATTAAAGGACATAACAAAAGATAGTTTAATAGTATTTTTATGTAGTATGATTTCAATGTTTGGTTTAGAACAACTAAATATTAATGAAATAATAGGCAATTCAAAAGAATCACTAAGTGCTTTTACAAATGAACCAGATTTTTAATAAACTATTATATATTTCGTAATTTATTATAAAATATATAATATAAAAATTTATTACGCCATAATTGGAATCTCATCAATATTAAATATTGCTTCTGGATTGTTTATTTTCTTTTTGGCTATTATATAATTCTCAAATAGCGGTTTTTTTAATACATTTTGTGGCGTATGCTTATGAACATTGCGCGCTATCATTTTATATAATTTGAAATCTGGGTATCTCTCAGAACCATCATTTTTATACAATATATTTTTATTTTTATCATCGAAAACCCATTCAATCATTAGTTTTTTAATAGGTGATTTTAATTTCTTAATATCATCTAAATCATCAATAAAATAATCAAACAAACTACATCCTAGGCGACATAAATCAAAACTATAATTGGGGTCTAAGCGTGGTTTACTTTCATTTAAATAAGGTTCACAATTATATTGTGTAGCAGCATCTCCATCTTCCGAATAACTGTCACTACATATAAATTTATTTTTAAATCTATAAATAGCTCTTCCAAAATCAATTATTTTGTATATTTTGCCAAATGTAGGAACTTTATAATGGCTATTGTTAAATTTATAATACAAATATTTCTTTTCGGTTGCTACATAAACTATGTTATTTGTATGTAAATCATTGTGAGTAAAATGAAAAACTTTTTGATATGTAATTAATGTAAATAATATTTGTAAAACAATAGATTCCCATTCATCATCTTTAATTTTTTTACTAGAAATATAAGAATCCAATGTATCTTCGCAACATTCCAATACTATAATTTCAACAGGAAATTTGTCTATTGAACAAAATACTTCTTCGCCATCATCGTAACTTTCTTCACTACTTGTTTCATCTGACATAGTTGTATTTGTATCTAATGATTCTGTATTTGATGACCTGGAAGAGCAAGACTCTGAATTACTTGTTTCATTTTTGCTTGTATTATGATTACTTGATTTTATAGAAGATTTATCTAAAATATCTAAATTCTCATATGTTAATTCCAATTCTTCTTGGTTTAATGATTTATTTTTTAAACAAGTTTGTTCAATAGTTAAGTCTTCGATAGTTAAGTCTTCAATATTTAGGTCTTCAATATTTAGGTCTTCAATATTTAATTCTGTGTTGCTATTACTGTTTATTAATAATGATTTTTTATTTTTATTAGTTTTACCAAAAATATTTTTCATTTTTTCACTTGCTTCAATCTTAAATAGATTATTTCTATGTTTATGGAAATGGTCTGATTCATTTAAAAATTCTAAATCTTCGGAAATATTAACTTTAAAATTATTTTTTATTCCTAAAAATGCACCATAATAATTTAATCCATTATAAAAACTATAGTTGTTTAATAAGCAACTCGATAAAAAGGAGAAAAATCCATCAATGTATGCTGAGTTATTGGAGTCTAATATTTTTTTATATTTTTTATGATAGTCATTATTGCTATTTATATGGTCACTACTATAAAATTTAGGTAATTCTAAAATATTATAACTATTATCATATTTTCCTAACATATATTTAACTGGATCTATTAATGGACTAAACTTAATAAAAATATCTTTGCTTAATTTGTTATTACAAATATCACATATTTCACCAATAAATTTATTGTAATTAATTTTATTTGTTATAGTTTCTAATTTATAACTGTTATTTAGATTAATAGTATTGTAATTGTTGACATTTAAATCAAAATAGTTATTGTATAATGGAAAATAATTTTGTATATTTGTTATATCTAAAAACTTGTCGTCGCAAATAGTTTCAAATAGTTGTTTGTTGTTATTTTTTCTATAGTTTAATTCCATTTAATAAATTAAAAATACTTATTTTTCTTGTTTATAACACAATTAATCTTTTTAAATATTACTAAATATTACTAAATATTACTAAATATTACTAAATATTACTAAATATTACTAAATATTACTAAATATTATTATGTTTAAATCTAAGATTATTTAGTTAAATCTTGGATTATATAATATTATTATTAAACATAATGACATTAGAATTAAAAAAATTCGATATTAAAACTATTAGTTTTAGACCCGATGAAAATAAAGGTCCTGTTATTGTTTTAATAGGTCGTCGTGATACAGGCAAGTCATATTTAGTAAGAGATCTTCTTTATTATCATCAAGATATACCGATTGGAACTGTTATTAGTGGAACTGAAGCTGGTAATGGTTTTTATGCCGAACATGTTCCAAAACTTTTTATTCACGATGAATATAATACTGCTATTATAGAAAATATTTTAAAAAGGCAAAAAACAGTATTGAAGCAAGTAAAAAAAGAAATAGAGGTTTATAAAAAATCAAATATAGACCCACGTGCGTTTGTTATATTAGATGATTGTTTATATGATGGTAGTTGGACTAAAGATAAAATGATGCGTCTACTTTTTATGAATGGACGTCATTGGAAAATAATGTTAGTAATCACTATGCAATATCCTTTAGGTATTCCTCCAAATTTGCGCACAAATATTGATTATGTTTTCATTTTACGCGAACCATATATAGCAAATAGGCGGCGTATTTATGAGAATTATGCTGGTATGTTTCCAACTTTCGAAAGTTTTTGTCAAGTAATGGATCAATGTACGGAAAATTTTGAGTGTTTAGTAATAAATAATAATGCTAAATCCAATAAATTACAGGATCAAATTTTTTGGTATAAAGCAGACCATCATAAAGCATTCAAATTGGGTTCAAAAGAATTTTGGGAAATTAGCAAAAATTTAGATTCTGATAATGAAGAAGAAATGTATGACCCAAATATAAGAGATAAGAAAAAAGGACCTAAAATAAATGTCCGCAAAACAAAATGGTAATAAAGTTATTTATAATATTTATTAAAAATATTATAAATTATTAATGCTGTATTCTACCTCATGTAGTCACTAACACCAGGACCTTCAAGTTTTTTTCTTACAATTTCAATTAAATTTCCTTCAAGACTATCACGAACACTAGTCAACATTTTACAATAGAACATAAAGCGGTCTGCTTTAATTGTGCCTAATGTAACTTCTTTAATATGTGCTGTTACTAAATCATATAGATGTGTTTTAATATTTAGCACAGCTTCTTCGACACCACTATTGTCAATACGTAATACTACAAAATTATATATTGAATATAATATAGGAGAAGTTTTAAATTCTGCTTCTTTTTCTAATATGCTAGAATATACTCGATTATTTAAAAATTGTAATTTAGCGGCAGGTTTTAACGTATTAAGAGTAGTAACAATAGTGTCTAATAATTTCTTGTCTTCCTCACCCTCGTCCCACCACTCTGGTAAGTGCATTATATGTGATTTAATTGCACGATCTATAATACCACTAAAGTCATCTCCTATTCCACCACCAACAAATACAAGACCTCCTCTATTATTTCTTGACTTTCTTGAACGTATTTTTTTTTTACTAGATTTGTTTTTGTATTTGCCAAACATATTATTATAATATAATATAATATTTTTCAATAAATATTATAAATTTAGAAAATATATAAATAACTAATGTTTAAGTTTTAATCTTTAATTTCTTTTATAGCACAATCAGCCAATAGTTCTAAATTGCTCATTTCTCCTTTTGTTGTTTCTGATGTTGCTATTTTTTTAGCACGTTCTTTTTGTCTTTCTAATAGTTCTCCTAATCCGTGATCGTCATCTTTCTTTCTTCCCACAATAACGTCTTCGGCCTCAAATAATTCTTTGCGCAAATCAGCAGTAGATACATCATCCTCTTCTTTGTTGCCAAAAAGTAAATTTTTGCCAGGAACATCCATTCTGTCCGCATTTATTAAATTACCTTCTTCATCAATAGTTTGCATTAATTTATTACCTTCTTTTTGAGCTTTAGCAATATTTTCTTGAATTGCTTTCTTTTTACTTTCTTTTACACGTTCTTTAAATTGTTCTTTAGAAATTTCATCATTTTTCTTTTTATGACTCATAAGTTCATTTAAATCTTTTTCTAAATATTCTACACGTCCTGTTTTATATGCTTCTGGATGAAAAGGCATCCACATACCAACCGCACCAACATAAACATCGTGATTTGGGTCTTGTTCTCTTAACATCTTACACCTCATTTCTGCTTCTTCTTGTGAACCAAATACACCTCTAACTTTAATGCCTCTTGTATTTGTTTGAAATTCATGCAATTCATTATACTCTTTTTGTAATAGTTCTTCTTTAGCATCAATAAATGTTTTATATTCATCATCTAATGTAGTTAAAAATAAATTTTCTTTTTCCTCTTCTACGAATTCCTCCATATCTTTGCTTAACTTATTAAAATCTAAATTATATTTGTATGCTAAAAAACTCAAAAATTGTGTATATTTTTCAAAAGTTTTTTTAAACTCAAAGTTCTTTAGGAATTTTTCAAAATAAAATAATTCTTTATTTTTAATATGGTCTTCAGGAGAAATAAAACTTAGACATACGTATTTTTGACCACCTATAGGTTTGTCTTCATCTAATAAATCTACATATTTTGCTTTTTCTAAGTTATTAACTGATTTATCTTTATCTTTATCTTTATCTTTATCTTTATCTTTATCTTTATCTTTATCTTTATCTTTAGATTTAGAAGATTTTTTATTAAACATTTTATAAATTAGTATTTTAAAATAATTTTAAGTATTAAATTTAAACATTATATTAAATAAATTATAAATATTAAATAAATTATAAATAATAATTATTTAGGCAATTTTATATAGTTTAATTTAATTAAATTAAATTAAATTAAATTAAATTAAATTAAATTAAATTAAATTTAATTTAATTTGTGTATAAATATAATTTTTTTCTCGAGTATTATTATAAAACAAAATGAATTTCAGTATGGGTGAATTAGTTAAAAGAGCCGTGAAATATTTGATTGAAGGTTTAATGGTGGCAATAGTTGCTTTTGTCATTCCACAAAAACCATTGAAAATGGAAGAAATTGCTATTATTGCCTTAATGGCTGCTGCTACATTCTCTATTTTAGATACTTTCATTCCTACCATGGGTGTAACTGCTAGATCTGGTGCTGGTTTTGGCATTGGTGCTAATTTGGTTGGTTTCCCAAGAATGTAAATATACTTTAATAATAATTAATAATTGGTTATAAAAAATATATAAATTTTTTACACTTTATATATTTTTTCATATATTTTCATATATTTTATAAGTATTTGGTTACGATTAAATATTTTGTAAAAGAAAAAAATTATTACTTGAAACTAGAAGTAGTAAATAATTTTTTCATTATTTAATGTAAATATATTTACTAATAATAGTAATACTATGAATAGGACTAAACCTTTAATAGGTATTTTACCTACTCCTTATATAAAAGACCCAGTTACTAATAGACAAATTGTATCTAATAAAATATTTTTAACAGCAGACATAATAAGTTTTTTAAAACAAAATTCATTTGATTATATTATAATTCCATACACTATTTCCAAATTAGATTTAAATAAAATATTGCCTAATTTAGATGGGTTATTATTTACTTCACATCATCGTGGTAATTATTATAATAACAAATTTCTAAGGCGACATTTTTTAATACAAAAATATATAGTTAAAAAAGTAAAATTACTTGCTTCTAATAAAATAATAATACCAATATTATCAATATGTCATAGTCATCAAAGTATGATTTTAATTGAAAATAAACATTCTATATCAAATAAAAATATAAAAAATACTTTTATCAATGTAAACTCACATGGTATTAAAACAATACCAAAATTTAAAAATACCACTATGGGAAACTTATTTAAAACAACTTTTAATAAAACCAAAAAATTATATCATAGTCATAAACTAGCGTTAGATGCAAAATATAAAATAAAAAATTATGAAGTTATTGCTACTAGTTTAGATAAAAACAAAAAAGAATTTGTAGATATAGTCAAGCATAAAAAATATCCATTTTTTGGATTTCAAGGACATCCAGAAGTAGAGAATACAAAATTGTTTGCTCCTTATATTTCTTATGTAAAATATATTTTTAAAAAAAAAAAACCAAACCAAAAAATAATAAATAAAGAAATATATAATAAACTTAATTTATTAAAATTAAGATCTACAAAAACTCCTTGTAAGAAATATAAATTGGCATCAACAAAACACAAAAAGTGTAGAATATTTTATGATGTATAAATAAAATTGTCCCTACAAATACAAACATAGTTTAATAATTTTTGCGTTTCTTTGTGCGTTTAGCACGTTTTTTTATATTTTTTTTTGATTTATTTTTAATATCATAATCTTCTTTAGGTATATATCTAAAAAAATTCATATTATATAATTTTGAATTACGCGATACTTCGTTTGTCTTAATTTTGGCATATAATTTGGCTTTTTCTTCTCTCATATCTTCCAATGTTTTTTGCTTTCCATAACATAATACACTAAATCTTCGCAACAAACCTTTTTGTTGAAGACGATTTTTTAACTGAACTTTAAATAAATACTCAGCAATACATAGCAATCTGTTTTCATCGTAATAAGGTCTATTTGCATATATAAATATTAAGTAAAAACTTAATATAGTATCTATTGATGCTACTTTTATTTTTTGTCCATTAATATTTATTACATTATAACTATGGCAGGCAGTAGGTTTATAAATAAATGCTATAACATCATTGTTTACAATAACCTCATAATGAATATCAATATATTCTCCGATTGGTTGTTTTTTAAAAATTTTTACATTTTTATAACCTTCATAGATTAGTTGCTCTTTCAAAATAGTAGCACTTTCTTGTGGATTTTCGCTTAATACATCAAAATCTGGAATATTTGAAATTTGTTTTCTTTCTTTATATGGCATATATTTACTATATAAAGTTGATGCGTAACCTCCAAAAAAAACTAAACCTTGATTGATAAATGAAGTTCTGGTAATTTCATATATGGCTGCTTGATCCTCTTCTTTTCCTTCGTATTTTCTTTGAAAATCTTGTTTATCACATAATATACCTTTTAGTGGATAATTTTTATTTAATAAACTAATACGTTTTAGGACTTTTTCCCATCTAGATACATCTCCCATTGGGCGCGATAATTCAAGATACATTGCCATACGTAGAAAATTAGGCGGACAATAATTAATTCCATTAATTTTTATTGCTTTTTTAGAGACATTTTGAAATAATTTCTTGTCTAATAAAGTAATATCGGCAATTGGAACAAAATTTACAAATACTTTATATGTTCCACTATGAACTCCTGATTTTGCTTCCACTTCTTCATAACCTGCTTTATAATATATATTTGCTAAATCTCTCGCATATTCCATAGCGTAAGGTGAAAAAAAATCATAATCAGGTATTTCAATATTTTTATTATAAAATCTATATTGTTCTGGAAGTATATTATTTACCGCAGTTCCGCCATAACATAATATTTTATGTGTTCGTAAAAAAGTTTCCAATATGCTAATAATATTTTTAATAGTATCTGATTGTACTAATTTTTTTCCAATAATATATGTAGCATTATCTATTGCGTTTCTTAATATTTTCAATTCTTTTTCTTCATATGATTCTTTCATATGATTATATTATATATATAAAATATAATTAATATGTTATATAAATTTTTAATAATCCACTTTATGTTGAAATATTATATGACTACTATTAATACTATGGATTGAATTCACCCGACCAAGTAATAGTTATAGGCGTTCCTAGTCGAGTTGGTAATATTTCATCTGTTTGACCGTTATAAATACTACCATTTATAAAACTACCACCAGTTATAGAAACATTTCCTAAAATTGTGCTGGTGCCAGTATCAGTCATTTCAAAAAATAATTTTGAATCAGTATTTGCAAGTCTTGATGTAATTGGTATGTCTATTACAGAACTACCTACATTTAATCGCTGATTTAAAAAATAATGTGTAGGATATGTTTTATATACCTTAACATTAACAGAAATGCCACCACCTCCGTCGCCGCTTCTAGAACCCGTAATAATGACCGTACCATACCAACCACTGCCTCTACCTCCTTGTGGTGGATTACGTAAAGTTATTCCCGGTCGAAAATTTAAATTTAAGGACGCCTTATTTATTAAGTTTTCAGGTTTCATTTTCCAAGAAGAAACAACCAGATGATTTTCTTCAAATTGTTTACGGTAACCTATCAAATAATTATCTTTATTCTGATTCTTCATACAAATTGCTTGACATCCATTTTCAAAAGAAGTAAGACTATCAAAATTTATTTTTGAATTCTCTAAATTAGGTAATACTATTATAAATTTTTTTTGCGTTTCTTCTTTAAATTGCGGAGTTCCTTTTTTAGTATCTATTTCCATAAGTCTTAAAGTATTACAATGGTCACCTTTAGCTTTTAAGTTAATATAATTTTTAAGTTTTGTTAATTTAGAATTAGTAGGATATTTATCAAGAATTCCTGTATCAGGATTAAACTCACAAATAATTATGATTTTTTTGTATAGCGCTTTCATTTCTGTATTCAATACATCTGCTTCTTTCGATAGTAATAATGAATATTTAAAATTACTTTTAATAACTAAATATTCTTCTAATAAATCACTCATTTTTTCTAACATAGTTACATTTGTGCTCATTACTCTAAAATTTAATATTAATGGGTCATTATTACAATTAGTTTTTAATGCGTCAAAAGCATTTTCTGTTATTGTTTTTAATACTTCGCTTAATAGTAAAGCATTATATGTTTCTTTAATATAATTATTATTTGCTGTTGATGAAGCAACTATTGGATCATTATTATATGAATAAATTTCAAAATCCAAAAATCTAAAACCATTAAAAATACATTTCTCTAAAGCACATAAAGCAACAAAATTATTCTTATATTCGTCTCCACAACAACTGTTATATGAGCTTTTAACAAAATAGTTAATTAATGTACTATTTGAATTATCAAACATAGCTTGGGCCGCAGGTCTAATACTATTTATACCATTAAAATATGTAAAGTTCTGTTTGTCCGGATAAGCAACATCTAATTTTTGGCATGATTCTTTTTGTAATCCTATTTTATGAAAAATCCAACCAAGTAAAGCTATTAATAATATTGTTATAATTCCTAGCGTTGTCATTAGAATTCCTGCATCTTTTACTGTACTATAAACACGAGTCATGACTTGTTTTGCTGATGGTACTTTTTTTTCTTGTTCTGTCGAATCTTTTATTGTGGATGGTGGCATAATAATTATAATTACTATATATTATAATTACTATATATTATAATTACTATAAAAAATTTAAAATATATTATGACATAAATAAAAATTATAATGTTATATTAATTAATAATGGCAGGTGGACTATTAAATTTAATTGCGCTAGGCAATCAAAATATTATTTTGACCGGCAATCCAACTAAAAGTTTTTTTAAGTCAACCTATTCTAAATATACTAATTTTGGATTACAAAAATTCAGAATTGATCAAGTAGGACAAACAGAATTAGATATTACAAAAATTTCCAAGTTTAGTTTCAAAATTTTGCGCTACGGAGATTTGCTAATGGATATGTATTTAGTAATAAAACTACCCAAAATATGGAGTCCAGTTTTAAAGTATACCAATGAATATAGACCATATGAGTTTAAATGGATTAAAAATATTGGTTGTCAAATAATTAAAGAAGTGAATATAACTATTGATGGCACAACAATACAAAAATTTAGTGGTCATTATTTACAAAACATAGTAGAGCGTGATTTTGATGCCCATAAAAAGGCAATTTTTGATAAAATGACAGGAAATATTAGCGAATTAAATGACCCAGCAAATTATAATAATAGAAACAATAATTATCCAAGTGCGTTTAATATTGATGGCATTAATACAGATATTAGTGGTATTGAACCATCAATACGTGATTATAATTTGTATATTCCAATAAATAGTTGGTTCTCTATGTCATCTTTAATGGCATTACCATTAATATGTTTACAATATAGTGAAGTATTTATTGATTTTACATTAAGACCTATTATGGAATTATATACAATAAAAGATGTGCTTTATGATAATTCCCAAAATCCTATACCCTATAACAATTTTCCACAAATTCAAGCAAGTCAAAACGAGATCGCTTATCAATTTAAAAGATTTATACATCCTCCACCATTTAGAGACTTAAGTTTTAATATTGATAATTACGCAGATTTAAGAACAACAATAAATAGTAATATTCATTTAATATGCACACAATGTTTTTTAGAAGAAACAGAACGAAAACTTTTTGCCAAAAATAGTCAGACTTATTTAATACGTGAAATAAATGAATATAATTTTGAAAAAGTTATAAAATCAAACAAAGTTAAAATAGAGTCAAAAGGTTTAATAAGTGGTTGGATGTGGTATTTTCAAAGAAGTGATGTTGCTTCTAGAAATGAATGGTCCAATTATACTAATTGGTTATATGAAGACAAAATTCCAAATGACTTAGAAAAACTTAGAATTGAAAGTCAATATGAATATTATAGTCCTCAATTTACTTATAGTGGTGATATTTCAAAAAATATTTATATAACAGGATATAGTCCGGATGTATATTCACAAACAAATCAATGTGAAATAATGAAAAATTTTGCTATAATTTGTGATGGTAAATATAGAGAACAAGAATTTGATAGTAATATTTTTAGCAAACTAGAAAAATATAATAAATCTAATGGCGCATGTTCAAAAACAGGATTATATTGTTATAATTTTTCATTAACTACAGATCCGTTCAAACAACAACCAAATGGGGCGTTTAATACCAACTTGTTTAAAACAATTGAATTTGAATATAATAACTATAATAATCCTCCTATTGATTCAATAAAGTCCAATTCTACAATTATTTGCGATGAAACAGGTGCTATTATAGGAGTATCAAAAGACCCTACTAATATTTATAAATATACTTATAATTTACATGTACTAGAAGAAAAGTATAATATATTATTGTTCCAAAATGGATTTGCCGGATTAGTGTATTCTAAATAAATAACATATTACAAGTTATAAATTTACAAGTTATAAATTTACAAGTTATAAATTTACAAGTTATAAATTTACAAGTTATAAATTTACAAGTTATAATAATTTAGTTTTTCTTACTCTGCGCGTTCCAAAATTATATTTTATTTTTGCCTTTTTTGCCAATCTTAGTGCTTTAGATGATTTGCTACATCCATCTTCTAATATTTTATAATCTACAGCTGATGCTTTTCCTCCACTAATAGAACTAGCTAAACGCGCTAGTCCCCAACTATGACTAGTTTGGTTCGGTCTTGAACCAGATGAATAATAAGCACCTTGTCCTTTACTTACAATTTTGCGCAATGAACTTATAGAACACCCTGTTTTTTTGGAGAGATTAGAATTAACTACTAATTTATCTACATTATATATTTTTTTTACATTTAATATATGTTGTGAAGGTTTGGATTTATATGAAGAAATCTTTTTTCGTGTAATATAACTATTTTTTTTATACGCTTTGCGTGATTTTTTTAATTCATTTGAAATTATTTTTTTATCTTTTTTAGTTATATGTTTAGGTAAATATTTAATAGGTACATTCATAGTATTTTATTATAGTGTAATAAAATATTATTTTTATTACACACTATAATATTTTTATTTTAATATATATAATTTAAAATAAAATGATGCGTGAAAAAATAATAAAATTTGAGAGAAGTAAAATAACAGGCAAAAAATACACAGCCTATGTTAAAAATAAAACAACACAAAAAATACGCAAAATACATTTTGGCGCGTCAGATTATGAACAATTTAAAGATAGAACACCTTTAAAATTATATGCTTATAAAAATCATAATGATCGTAAACGCATGCAAAATTATTTCAATAGGCATTCCGGGACAAAAAAAAGAGGGCAAGCAATAGCATTAGAAAAAAGGAAATCAAATGGTTACTATAATGCTAAAATATTAAGTCATGTTTATTTATGGTAAAACTTTATTGTTTATGTATTTGTAACCAATTTTTCCCCTTCTTCAATAATATTATAGTTAAAAGACCAATTATCAATTTCTTTTGGTGTTTTTGCTCCATTTTTTATTGCCTCATTATAACTCCAATATATAGGATTTGCTTTAAGTTTCCATTGTTGCGTTTTTAAATCAATTAGTCCAGACGCATCAAAATCAAACAATTTATATTTTCCATATACAGATTTTCCCATATTATCAAATTTCCAATCTATATACATAATTCCTAGTGCTTGTAAAAAATCTTTTACTTTACTCATTACTTCTATTATTTCATTTAAGTCTTCGCGTGTCATAGAGGGTTTATATAATGGATTTGATTTGTGTGTTTCTACTTGTTCCATGTCAACATATTTACTATTAATGTCATAATAATATACAATATTAGGATGTGGATGTGGATGTTCCATTAATATTTTAACTATTGCACTTTCTGCTTTTTTTGAATAATCTAAGAATGGATGAGGTTTACCATAATTTTTTCTAAAAAATGATTTGCCATCATACGTATCATCTACATACTTTACAGAATCTGTATCTGGGTCATAAATAGTAGATTTTGTGGCAGCTTTATTCATAACTTTATATAAGTTTTAAGTTTTATTTTTTATTTCTTTTTCTTTTATATTTTATATTTTATATTTTTTTATATATATAAAATGTTGATAGAATTTTTCACAGAATTCATTGGAACTTTTATTTTCTTAGCAGTAATTTTAATGTCGGGGGATCCTTTAGCAATAGGTATTACTTTAGCATCAGTTATTTATTTTGGTGGCCAAGTTTCTGGTGGCAACTTCAATCCAGCAGTAAGTTATATGATGTTATTATCTAAAAAAATAGATGCTGCCAAATTTGTAGTGTATGTAATTGCTCAGTTATTAGGAGCCACCGCGGCCTTCCTATTTTATAGTTATAGTAAACAAATTTAGCAATATTTATATGGTGCGCACGATGAACGCATAGTAAAGCCTTTAATATGAGCACATCGTTTTTTAGTAAATTTTCGCGGAAGACTAAATAGTTTTCCATCTTTTCTTTTACATTTTTTTGCTCTTTTTGTGCTAGCACAACAATCTCTCATATTATTATTAATAAATAATAATATTAAAGAATTAAATTATTATTTTTTAAATTAATTTAAACTTCATTATTTTTTTCACATAAGCCAGTTATTTTATTTTTTCGTGTTCCATTAGGACATCGTCTAGATTTTGTTTTTTGCTTTACTGGGTTTCTTTCTTTTATAATAGAATTAGTTGTAATTATAGGTTCACAATTTCCGGTTATTTTATTTTTACGAGTTCCATTAGGGCATCGTCTTGAATTTGTTGTTTTTTTATTTTCCAGAATAACTACATCTTTTTTTGATTTTGTAGCCAAGTCTAAATATGATGACTTAACACGAATTAATTTACCTAAATAAAACTTACTACATCCACTAGGGATTTTGAATTGGTCATTATTTTGTAATGAAACTGATACAAAATATTTTTGAATTGTGGCTGTACTATGTTTATTTGTAATAGTAAATTTTAAATTTCTAGGTAATAATGTTTCTTGTTCGGCTTTGTATTTACTTGTATTTATCATATTTATATATGGAACACCATTTGCTATATTTATTTCATATATGCAACATTGTGTTTTTTTTATATCTGAAAAATTTAATGCCACTCCATAATTATTAGTAATAGAAATAAAGTTAGGAACTGTTGCTGAATCACCTACATTTATCAAATTTGTAAAAGGTTCTTTCATTCCTCTATAATATGTTCTAAAAGGTCGCTCATGTCTTGGTGCTGCTTCTAAAAATGCTCTATCTAAATCTTCTACTTTAGCAAGAATTGCTAAACAAGCTTCTTTTTTGGTGTCTCCATAAACTTTATATGTTTTATTAAAAATAGGAGTCAAAAAATAGGGGAGACCTGTTCGTAAATAAGAATTTATTGGTCCGTCCCATTTATAAGAATAATCAAACAATGCTTTTGATAATAACTTTTCAAAATAAACGTCTTCTTTATATGGAATATTTTTATTAGTTATTTTTTTATCAACAACATTTAATTTTTTAATTTTAAATAGTCCAATTTTAGACAATTCCAAAGTTTCTTTTGAAATATACATATTCTCTCCATACTTATCTTCCTCTTCGCTATTTATTACAACTTTAAAAATGCGTTCCTTGTGTAATGAAGGTTTGAGAGATTTTATGTCAAGTAATACATTTTTATTAATATAATATCCAATATTGTTATAAGTTGCTTTAGTACTATATGTTTTTTTTACCATAAGCTGCTCATTTTCTATAAAACATTTTACAAAAATGTCTTTTATTTCTGGGTTAAATAAATATTGTTTTTTTAAGCAAAAAACTTTGTCTTGTGAGTTATTTTTCATAGGAGTATTTGGTGACGCAGAAAAGTTTAAACTATTTTTATCAAAAATTACTAAAATATTATCCTCTGATTCTTGTAACCATTCATTTAAATTTCTTTTTTCTAAAAATATAGGGTCATAACCATACATTATAATTTTTATAGTAGTTATTATATATTATAAATATTATAAAAATTATAAATACAAAATACAAAATACAAAATACAAAATACAAAATACAAAATACAAACTTATATCAAAATTTGGGAATTTCATAATACGCTGCCGGACCACAATCTTTAAATGCTGAATTTCCTGTTATACTATCTTGACATTGATATTCGTTATTATAAGTATTATCATATGTAAAAAATGTAGGTTGTTTTGTTTTAATACTATATATATCTTCTATTGAATCTTTAGTAAATGTGTTTGTTTTAAGACCAGTTAAATTTAGTATTTGTTTATCATAAAAACTATTTATTGCGCTTAAATAACTTGTTATTACATTAACAGGAGCATTTCCTGACGCAGGTAATGTTTCTAATCTACGTAATTCCATTTCTAAATCTTTATTACTTGGGTATAAATCTGCTTGTGTTAAAGTTCCATACGCGTTATAACTGGCATCTCCTAATCCACCTTGAATAATAGAGCGACCAGATGTTCCAAAATAATTATTATTACTTAAATCCATTATATCAGATGCTGACAATGTTCCACTATTACTATTTTGAACAACACCTGAGCAATCAAAAAATTGGTCTACATTTAATATATATTGTGTTCCTATTGGTTGGTAAGTATTTGTAGCATTATTTTTACGTAATAATGTATATTTTGTATCTGTTTTTGTTGTTGTTAGTCGTGTATTAGATGAATTATACAATTCTTTTAATGTAGTTTTTATAGCTGCTAATTGAGTTCTCTCAGCAGTTGTTAAGTCTGAAATAGTCGCTTGTCTTTGTAAATTATTTTGTCTTATAATAGCCATTAAATTACTATTCATAATTTGTAATGGTTCAATTACATTTAATTCTAAAATAACTTTATCATTACTATTTAAATTATTTTTAATATTACTAAATGCTATTACATCTAATATATCTTTGGGTAATGTATTAGGACTTTCTAATACATTTGAACTTGTATCGGTTTTTTTAAATAATGTTCCTTTCATATTATAAGTAGAACTAATTGGATCCATAGTACTGCATATACTTGTTGCTTTCATATAATCATTATTTGAATATAACTTTGAAAAAAATCTGGCTTTTAGTGTTTCATTAGTAGAAATACTTTCAAGATGTGCTGTTATATCACGTTCCATATTTTCACAATTAATTTTATTATTTATATTTTCACTTAAAGCATTATAATTTAATAAATTTGAAGTATAAAATGTTGCTCCATTGCAGCAATTGTCATTATTTTGAAGATCTTCTATTGTATCAGTAGTTTTTAAATAATTCATTGACAATAACAAATTAGTAATAATAATTGAACTAAACAAAGCAATAACAATATTGTTATTTAATACGTATAGTCCACACGCTATTATTATTAAACTTATAAGTGCTAAACTTTGTTCATTAATAATATAACTTAATGCTAATACAAAAGTTATTAAATATAATACATATTTTACAATATTATTTGAAATAATATTGTTTGGTAATTTGAATTTTATATTTTTATTCATATTTATACTTATATTTATATAAATATAAATTTATACATAACATTTTTATTTTTATATTTTAATAGTTTTTCTTTAATTCTGCTCTATTTATTGTTCTGGTTCTTCTTCTGGTTCTTCTTCTGGTTCTTCTTGTCTAGATTGTCTTGTTACTCTTTGTTTTTGTTGTTTTGATTCCATTCCTTCTATTACTTCATAATCTTTTAAATAATTCATTGATAGTAATAAATTAGTAATTATAATTGACACAAGCAAAGCAATAACAATACTTTTATTCATTACATATACTCCACACGCAATCACTATTAAACTTAAAAGTGCTAAACTTTGTTCATTAATAATATAACTTACAGCCAATGCTGAAGTTACTAAATATAAAACATTTTTTAAAATATTATTAGAAATAATATTTCTAGGTAATTTGAAGTTCATAGTATATAAATTATGAAAATATAAATTTTATAATTAAAATATAAATTTTATAATATATATTGAAAAAATATAAATTTTATAATATATATTGAAAAAATATAAAAATCTATACATATATTATTTAGGATGAACAAAAATTTTGTAGAGCCATTGTTACAAGAAGACCTTAATCGTTATGTAATGTTTCCAATTAAGGATCAAGACATCTGGAAAATGTATAAAAAAGCAGAAGATTTATTTTGGAGGGCCGAAGAAATTGATTTATCAAAAGACAATAAAGATTGGGAAAATTTATCTGACGATGAGAGACATTTTATATCTATGATTTTGGCATTTTTCGCAGCAAGTGATGGAATAGTATTAGAAAATTTAGGTGTTCGCTTTATGAGTGAAGTTCAACTAAGTGAAGCGCGAGCATTTTACGGATTTCAAATTGCTATGGAAAATATTCATTCTATAGCATATTCTACTTTAATTGATACATATATAAAAGATAAAGCACAAAAGTCAAAATTATTTAATGCGTTAGATGAATATGAATGTATAAAAAAAAAGGGCGCGTGGGCTATTAAATGGATAAATGATAAAAAATCCAATTTTGCCACACGATTAGTTGCGTTTGCTTGTATTGAGGGAATATTTTTCTCAGGAGCATTTTGTGCTATTTATTGGCTTAAAAAACGCGGATTAATGCCTGGATTAACATTTTCTAATGAATTAATATCGCGCGATGAAGCATTACATACTGAATTTGCTGTATTATTACATAGTAAATTATTAAAACCACTTAAAAAACAAAAAATCCATGAAATAATTAGTGAAGCAGTAACAATTGAACTTGAATTTATTACTGAAGCGCTTCCTTGTAGACTAATTGGAATGAACCAAGTATTAATGAAAGATTATATTGAGTTTGTTGCTGACCGCCTAAGTCTTCAATTGGGGGGTGATAAAATTTACGAAAGCAAAAATCCTTTTGAATGGATGGAAAATATAAGCATTGAAACAAAAACCAATTTTTTTGAAGATCGTGTAAGTGAATATTCTCTCGCAACAAAAGATTCACAAGTAAATACCTTCGAATTTGGAGAGGATTTTTAAAAATAATATTAATAAAATAATTAATTAATATTAATAAAATAATTAATATTAATAAAATAATTAATATTAATAAAATAATTAATATTAATAATTAAAACTTTTACATTAACTAATATATTAATTTAGACTATGTGCGGAATAACATTTATATATTCTATAAAAAATATAAATGCTTTGAATCATATTTTTAATAGTTTAGAATTAATACAAAATAGAGGTTATGATTCAATGGGAATATGTTATATGAATTCAAATACAAATAAACATGATATATTAAAAAAAGCATCTACTTCTAAAAAAGATTGCTTTGATTTATTAAAAAATATATATATAAAGAAAAATACGGAAAACAACATTTTTTCTAAATTTGCTCTAGGACACACTAGATGGGCAACGCACGGAGGTAAAACAGATTATAATGCTCATCCACATTATTCACAAAATGGAGATATTATATTGGTTCATAATGGTATAATTAATAATTTTTTAGTTATTAAAGAATTTTTAATAGCAAATAATTATAAATTTTATAGTGATACAGATAGTGAGGTTATTGCTAATTTAATTGAATATTATACATTAAATAGTGATAATTTTGAAGAAGCACTTAAAAAAAGTCTCGAACAACTAGAAGGAACTTGGGCGCTGGTTATAATTTATACAAAAATACCAGACACATATTATATAACAAGAAAAGGTTCTCCTTTGCTCTTAGGATATAATTCTAATTATATAATTTGTGCTTCGGAAACAAATGGATTTATTGGACTAGTATATGATTATATTCCATTATGTGATAATACTATTGTAAAAATTAATAATAATAGTTATAAATTTTTGGGAGAAAATAATGAATATGATTTATTAAATACTAATGATATTTACGATGTAAAAAAAGCAACATATGAAGATTTTCACAATTCTAAAAAAAATTATGCTCATTGGATGTTGAAAGAAATAATGGAACAACCAGAAACAATACAAAAAGCATACAATTACGGAGGACGAATAAATAATAATAGAATAAAATTGGGGGGACTTGACCGCTTAATAAATAATATTAATGCTATTGACTTTATTTATTTAATTGGTTGTGGAACCAGTTTTAATGCTTCTATATTAGGAGAAATTTATTTTAATGAAATAAACTATTTTGTAAATGTTAAAATTGTGAATGCTTGTGAATTCACTGAAAATACTTTACCAAATAATAGAAATAACTCCAATACTTTATGTATTTTCTTATCACAATCTGGAGAGACTATTGATGTATATAATTGTTTAAAAATTTGTAAACAAAGAAAATGTTTAACTATGGGAATTATAAATAAAGTAGACTCACTAATAGCACGCGAAGTTGATTGTGGGGTATATTTAAATGCTGGTTCAGAGATTAGTGTAGCATCAACCAAATCTTTTACTAGCATGTTAATAGTTTTGAGTTTAATTAGTATGTGGTTTGTAGATAATGATTTAAATAATATAAAAAATTTGAATTGTTTAAGAGTTCTTCCAAATAACATAACTCAATTATTAAATGATAGTAAAATTACAAATAAAATTAATATTTTGAGAGATGCTATTAATAATATTAATAGTTTATTTATATTAGGAAAACATAAATTATATGCTGTTGCGTGTGAAGGTGCCTTAAAAATAAAAGAAGTCACTTATATTCATTGTGAGGGATTTTCAGCAGGTTCATTAAAACATGGACCATTTGCTTTATTGGATAATACTAATTTAACTCTTTTATTAATTGATTATAATGATATTACTAATTATGCCAATATAAAATCAACTTATTATGAAATACTTGGAAGAGAAACAAACTTATTTGTAATAACAAATTCGCAAAATGTTATAGATGAATTACAAATAGATGACAATAAATATATACTATTATATAAATTAGATTATTATAATGAAGTAATATTTACTATAGTATTACAAAAATTGGCATACGAAATTTCTATTGCTAAAGGATTAAATCCAGATAAACCTAGAAATTTGGCAAAAGTTGTAACCGTTGAATAATGTTAATATTAACTTTTTTTAAATGTTTTTAAAAATTATTTTAATAATATTATTAAAATAATTTTTAATAACTTAAATAAATGCATTAATAAATATTAAATCAAAGAATTATTACCGGCATTATTTTTATTACTATTTTCGAAAGGTGCTATATGTAAAAGTTCATAAAAATGCTCTCTTACAATATATATTAAGAAAGTATCTGGATCCCAATCACTACAATAATTATTTTTATTAGTTAATGGCGTCATATGTTGATTAAATTTATTATAATAAACACAAGCATCTTCTTGCGTTTCAAAAATTTTATTCATATATCCTATATGTCGACTTTTAAAATTCCAAGCAATTTTTTGCACTTCTAAAATATAAGGCATTATTTAATACAATAATATTAACTTTATATTAATATTATAAAAAATTTGTTTGTAATCCCCATCTTTTTCTATGTTCGTTTGTTTCATGCACATTTGGTTTTAGTCTTGAATCATAAAATGTATTTTGTGTATAAAAAATTTCATTTGCTGGATTCACAAATGTTCTAAAATTTGAAATATTTATCATATATTCTTTTTGTTCAATAGTACTTACTTTATTAACATTTTTTATTTTGCTGTCATCTGTTAAAGTATTATTTTCTGTACTAGGTTCAGTTTCATTATTTGGAACAATAATATAATTTATTTCGTGTAAACTATTTAAATTATCATTTAAATTTTTTTTTATATAATTGTCGGGTTCTTTATTATTAATTACTCTTTCAGCAGTTTCATATAAATGAAGAACCGCTTTTGAATTTCGCGGATAAAATTGTTCTCTATTAATAATAAATTCATTTAATAAAACACGATCATTCATAGCATTATCTTCCAAGCCCCACCCCCAATTATTAGGAAATCCATTACATTTTTCAAAATCACTACCAACTATTGAAAAAATTCCACCCAATGTAAAAGTAAATCCATAAAAATGTTTAACAACACCGCTAGTAGTTATATAATTAAACATATTTTTTTTTATAGGAACACTATCTATATCATTAAATACAAATGTTATATTTTTATAATGATTTGGGTATTTTTTTTTCATAACCAAAAAACCTATATTTTTGGTAGCACCTCTATTAAATGGTCTTGTATCCATTTGATAACTATAATATATTTCATAGTCGTTTTTATCATAATCTTCCATAATATATTTCATATAAACAGAAAAATGTATTTTTTCTGGAATACGATCTCTGTAAGGAACAATAAAAATTATTTTAGGTATAGTTTCCATTTAAAATATTATAATATATAATATATATTATAATTTTTTAAATATAATTTATTAAAGTATTAAAGTATTAAAGTATTAAAGTATTAAAG
>Ga0208228_1000019_pt1 | contig 22478 bp, 23 predicted proteins | sample LakMenEpi25Jul11_FD_150730 | JGI IMG/M metagenome (GOLD analysis project Ga0208228, IMG submission 150730) | Freshwater microbial communities from Lake Mendota, WI - 25JUL2011 deep hole epilimnion (SPAdes) | ecosystem: Environmental > Aquatic > Freshwater > Lake > Epilimnion/Euphotic zone ...
AGACAATCTTCATCATTTATGTCTATGTTCTCTCCTACACCTACTGAAAAAGCTCAATCTGTAGTACCTCAACCTATAGTTCAAGAACCTTCTAGACAATCTTCATCATTTATGTCTATGTTCTCTCCAGCACCTACTGAAAAAACTAAATCTGCAGTACCTCAACCTATAGTTCAAGAACCTTCTAGACAATCTTCATCATTTATGTCTATGTTCGCTCCTGCTGCTACTGCAGTTGCTGTAACAGCACCAAACGTTCAATCTATAGTACCTCAACCTATAGTTCAAGAACCTTCTAGACAATCTTCTTCGTTTATGTCCATTTTCGCTCCAAATACTGATCAACCCGAATCTTCTACCAGAACTCTCAATAATCCAGAATATCCTTTGCAAAAAACATCAGAATTAAAAGAATCTAAGGAGTCAAATGTACCTTTTATAGAACAATTTAAAAAATCTGATGAACCAAATGAACCTGAATCACAAAAATCAATATTTGATATTTTTTCAACACAAAAGAATGATGAAAACAAAGATAATAAAACAAATAATGTACAAAATGTTAATAATATTGAAAATATAATTCAAAGAACTAGTTCTGCAAAATCGTCAGATACTGATTCTACAAAATCGTCTGATACTGAATCTACAAAATCTTCTAATTCATCTAAAAGTACAAATTCTACCAAATTATATAATTCAAAAAACGAGACAATTAAAATACCTGAAAATAAAATAGAAAATCCTGTTATTAAAGGAGGTCGGAAAAAGAAAAAATAATTATACAGGTATCATTTTATAGAAATATGGTATAGTATCTCTCATTATATATACAATATAAAAACCTATTAATATACCTATAAATATTAGCATCAATATCATAAACGAATTTGATATAAAATAATATAATAAATATAATATGAAAATTACTGCTATAGAATAATAACTATTAATGTTTTCTATTAATGGGAAAAAATTATTCATTATGCTCTATAATTTAATTAATATTTTAAAATATTAGTTCCATATTTATATTGTAAGATGATGTACGCTTTTCTTAGATAACAAGTTGTTTAAGATGTCCTACACGAATATCTGTGTTTATCATTATTTGATACCCTGCTTTAATTATATTTTTAGAAAAACCTACATCTTCACTACAGATATCTTTTAGTGTTTTTCCATCATCTGTAATTATTACTGTTAAATCAGAGTCAAAATATGGATATTCCATTTTATCAAAAACCTCTTTTTTAACTGCCATAAATCCCATACCGCTATAATAAACTGGGTAGTATTTAAATCCTGTCTCTTTTTTCCATGATTCTATTTCTTCAGGAGTAATAAATTTAAATGTACCATTTTCTTTGAAATAATTTGTATCCCAATCTTTAACAAAAGCATAATTAGTTAAATCAGACATTCTGTACATTCCTGCAACTACAGGATGATGTTCTGTAGATTCAATTAATTCTATTACTTGCTCTGGAGTAAATATAATATCACTATCTATGGTAATCCATATATCAAAATCTTGATTATTAAAAGGTTTTTGACCTTCCCCTCTTAGAGTATCAAGACCTAATGTTTTCATTCTTACAAATGAAACAAATGAACCTGTTGCAGGAGAAATTATTATATCATATTTTTGCATTTCAAGAACTTTGCTAATTGTCGCAGTCCATGAAATTAAAAATTTAGAACTGAAATTGTCGCCAGGTAAGGCAAATACAATCTTTTTTAATATAGGTTTTTCAATTTCTTCTGTTACTGTAGTTTTATTAGTTTCTTCCATTATGTTTTATATATAAAAATATTTCTTATATCATTTTATACGCAATTGCGTGCGAAATCTAAAATGTATATAAAATATATTTGCATATTATATAATATATATATATTAAATGTTTGATGACAATTATAATTATGACAATGTAATATATAATACAGAATTAGATTATGATTCTCCTAGAATTTCACAACCGGTAAAAATTAAAAGAGAATTAAAACCCCATCAATTAGCGTGCGTATATAAAGCAACTATGATGGAAAATATTAGAAAAATTAAATATTCTAGTGGAGAAGAAATTGAATCTAACATAGGTATTTTGGGAGATATTGTAGGTTATGGAAAAACATTGACGGCATTATCTATTGTCGCACACAATAAATTAAATAACATATTTATCAATGATCAAAAAATTATAAGTCAACATAGCAGTAAGAAATATAATTATTTTAAATTAACTTCAAGTAATAAAAATGTTCCTATTCAAAATAATATGATAAGTTCAACATTAATTATTGTTCCTAGAGGCCCTGTTTATGTTCAATGGGAAAGGACATTGCGAGAACAAACAGATTTGAAATATTTAGCGATAGATAATTTAAATTTTATTAATAAAAATATGCCTAAATTTAACGGAAATGAAGAAGAAATTATAGAATTTTTTAATAAATATGATGTTGTTCTTATTAAAAATACTACATTAACAACATTATTTAAATATTATGACCCTTACTATCTCAGCATATTTAAAGACTCTAGACACTCTTCATATATTTATAATTGGAAACGTGTTATTATTGACGAATGTCATGATATTATAAATAAAATTGAAACGCTATCTTATTTATATCTATGGTTAATTAGCGGGACATATTTAAATATATGTGATCGTTTATATTCATCTTCTAATTCTTTACATCATAACATAAAAGAATTAATAAAAGAAGAGTATTTGAATTTTATTTTAGTTAAATGTAATAAAGATTTTGTTAAACAGAGTTTTAATGTTCCACCAATTATTGAAAATTTTTATTTATGTAAAATGTCAAATTATTCAAAAGCAATCATACCATATATTAATCAAAGTATTCTAGAAAAAATCAATGCAAATGATATATCAGGTGCTATTAAAGATTTAGGTGGTAAAAATGAAACAGAGGCGGGTATTGCAAACTTAATATGTGCTGATATGAATAAGGCGATACATAATAAATGCAAGGAACGCGATTATGTATCGTTATTGGATATACCAGAAGATGTTAAAACAAATAAATTAAATTTAATTGACGTTGAATTAAATAATTTAAAAGAAAAATTAAAAGACTTAACAGATAGAATATCAGAAATAGAAAATAAAACTTGTGCAATTTGTTTAGATAATATTACACATCCTATTTTATTAGATTGCACACATATTTTTTGCGGCCCTTGCATAATTAATCTATTGAATACTTCAATACAAAATGATAATATCAAGAAATGCCCGACGTGTCGTACAGAAATTAAAAGTACAGAAAATCTAACTGCTATAGTACCAATTAAAATTGAAGAACAAAAAATAATTAATAAGGATGTGATTGGTAAGGGAATTTTAAGTAAAGAAGACACACTCATTGAATTAATTTTAAATAATAAAACAGGGAAGTTTATTATTTTTAGTAGAGTTGATGCTGCATTTTCTAAGATAACAGCAATTTTAACAGCGAACAACATTAATCACGCATGTCTTAAAGGCAATACTAACCAGATGATGAATATTCTTAATAACTTTAAATATAAAAATACAAATGTTATTTTATTAACAACGCAATATGCTGGTTCAGGAATAGATATTAGTATTGCAACAGATGTAATTATATTACATTCAATGGCAGCCGATAAACGCCAGGCAATTGGAAGAGCACAACGAGTGGGTAGAACTGTACCATTAAAAGTTCATAATTTATGTTATGAACATGAAATGGTGCGAAATGAATAAATCAGATTAATTATTATAATTGTGATAAAAATTGATAAGATATATTTATAATTTATATATATAAAATCTAATTATATAATACATATTATAATTGATACTTATAATGATTGACGATAGGAATGCACAGAGTAATTCTACAAAAATACGTACTCCAAAATACAAATGTGGAACAGAAAGTTATAATTCTAAAAATCTAGGATATTTTACATCTAAATATTTTGAATGCAATGATGATACTTGTGTTAAAATTTCAAACGAAAAGCAAAGAAGATATTTGAATATTGCCGCTAAAGTAGCATCAAAATCTCCTGTTTATACTCATAAACATGGTGCTATAATTGTATACAAAGATAAAATTATTTCTTCAGGATATAATTATTATATTAAGGATTTTAGTATGCACGCAGAAGTTTCTGCAATTTCTAAAATAAAGAAAAAATACAAAGGTATATTGAATGATTGTGATATATATGTTGTTAGAATAGGTCCGAAAAGTCTAGATAATCCATTGAAATATTCACGCCCGTGTCTAAATTGTCAAAGTGCTATAATTAAAAATAATATTAAAAATGCATATTATTCTACATCATATGAATATGATATATTTAGAAGTACTATACATAATAAAAATAATTGCGAATGCTTTTCATAAACTTGTTATTAGTATAATATCATCTATTGTTATATATTTTTTATCTTGTAATAAAAATTGATATATATATTTTATTATATAAATTATATCAGTTAAATTTTAGAGATGAGTATTTTTACTGGAAATTTTCTCCATGAATTACCCGAAGAAATTCAAAAAGATATTATTACATTATCAAAAAAAAGGAAATGCAATATTGTATATAGTTTTGAGAACAACGAGATCTGTTTTATAAATCATTTGATAGTACCAGATATTAATGATAAAATCATTGATTTTAAATATACAATGAAGGATATTGAATATGATGTAGAAGATGAAAAATATAAATACTTTTATGATAAATATTTGCGTATTTACTATTTTAAAGTATTGGATGCTTTACAAGAATATATCAACGAGATAGTATCTAATTATTCTATAGATATTATTCGAAATTTTATGTTCCATAGTAAAAAAAATTATGAAATTGAAGAAATGTTCAAAGAAAGATTTCCTATACATTTCGATAAAATGGAAAGAAAAAAAGGTTGCTATATTAGAGGATATTATGCTTTAACTATCTGTACAGCGTATTGCATTAAATGGAAAAAACAACCATGTGAGTAAATATATATTATATATTTTCATAAAAAATTATAAGGTCAAAGATACTTTAGGAATTACACGTTTAATATGCTTTTTTAAAATAGTTTCGCGTTCATCATCAAAAATCTTTTTAAGTAATTCTTCCCCCGATAATTCATTATATTTTATAATCTTATTTTTTATATCGTTCATTTTAATAGGTACTTTACATTCCTTTACATTAGTTTTAATTCTTCCGTGTTGTGTATTCAAATCGTTATATTTATAATTAAACATAAATTCTTCTATCTTATTGTTTAATACGCGCTGATAATTTTTACGCTCCTTCATAGCGATACTTAATTTTCTTATTTGGTCATCATATTTAAACCAATCATTTACTAGATTTTTAAAAGTTTCTAATTCTTCTGGAGAAGGTTCGTTATTTTTATTATTTATAATATCGTCAACTATATTCAAATTATCCATTATATATAATATTCTCTATTTATCCTTAAATTATTTTTTCGCAAATTTTTTTAAATCCGATAGTTGTCTATTTCCATTGTATTCGCTCTTTTTTTTTCCTTTACAATATTTTATTATCGTAGGATATCCTGTAATCCCTTTTATATACTTTTTTTTAAAATGTCTTATATTTGAAGATTCAACATTAATTATAACAATATTCTTTTTATCTTTTAGAAATTCGCATAATTTAATCCAGGTAGGTTTCAAAAGATTGCAATAATAACACATAACAGAATAATATAATATAACAACATTATCGTGATTATTAATAAGTTCTTCTATTTCATCTTTATTATTTTCTCTCAAGTTTAAAATCATTAAAATATGCGTAATTCTTCTAAATATAACAACTATTATTTATATTTATAAATAATATTATCTTTTCCCAGGTTATATTCACGTTTTAACCCATTATAATATTAATATATATTATAATATAGATAGAATTATGAATAAATATTATGAATTAGAATACAACAAAGAGTATAATTCAAAAGATTTAAGTTCAAAAATATCATGTAAAAATATGAGTTTATTATCAAAAAATTATACCGATAAACAGAGATTATTATTTGATAATAATATAAATTTAGAATTATGTGAAAATTACCATAACTATTTTAAAAATATATGTGATATCAAGAATATGGAAAATGATATTTTATCAGGAATGTCTATCGGTAAAAAAAGTTGCATATATAAGAAAGATGAGTTTCAAGAGGGAGATTGGATATATCAATATGGGATAAGCGATACTTTTAGAAACCAAGTAAATTCCCACGAGTTATTTAATTACCAATCAAAAGCAAAGACTACTAAAAATGTAGAAAAAAAATGTAATTATGATTTTCAATTATTAGGAGAGTGTGACAAGGGTCCTTTTAAAACTTATGTGAAAACATTTACAACAGATCACGATAATTGTATATAATTAAAAATTGATAAATAATTATATATTACTATATAATTATGTTTTACATTAGGTCTGTTAAAGATAATACTCTAAATATAAATATCACTAATCATAGAAGATTATGCAACATATCAGAAAATATAATTAAACATATGAAGGATAAAAGTTCTAATTCCGATCAATATAAATTAAAAAATATATTATCAATATATGTTAATGATAGAATAAATGCTATGACTGCATCAGAAATAAATTATATAATATTTGATTATGGTTTTGATAATTCTATTACGAATTATAAGAAAAACTATAAAATTATAGATATAATAAATACAAAAATGCTAATATATAATTTAATTTACAATAATTATTTTGAAATAATAGATTTTAATAAAAAAAATTCCGTAGATATTATTATCAGTTATATCAAAGCGAGCAAGGATAGACAGACATATAATAAGAAAATTAACATTAAAAGAGAAAGTAAATTTTTGATAGAAAAAATTAATAATGAAATTAAGGGTGATGATGCTAAACATATTTTAAACACAATTGTAGAAAAGTTTATAAATAGAACTATGAAACATATACACAAAAATCAATAGTTTAGTAATTTACATATATTTATACATATAATTATTGTTGATATTCTAACTCGTTATCAAGAGTAACATATAATTCTTTTCCAAAATCATTAAAAGTCTCTTTTGGATAAGAACGTAGAATAATTTCGTCGCTTAAATAATTATACATATGACGATTAATATTTGCCGCTAATGAATCGTCAATATTATAATTACTTTGCAATTGTTGTTGCAGATTACTTGGTTTTTGTAATATATGTATTACATATGTTATAAATAGAGAAATTAACTCATTATTATATATTTTTTTATTTTTGTTACCAGATAATTCAGATGAGTAACTGCTAGTATCTAATATTGATGCAACAATATTTTTTGCCATATCTTTAAATGTTTTAGTATTAATGTCTGCATTACTTTTTAATGCAAGATCTTTTAAAGATGCCGCTAAAGATACTGTATAACCTCCGCCTTTAATTTTATTAGAATAAACATCTAATTTACCTCCATCACCTCCTCCTCCTATTATTTTTTTTGTTTTTATATTATCTGTTAAAAAATATTTAATATAAAAACTGAAACATATTAAATTTAATATTATTAAAATTATTCTTAAATAATAAAAGACATTAAATTCAATAATATTTTCCTTATTATTTTGTTGCATAGAAAAGTATATTATAAATATGATAAGGAAGAATATAAAAATATTAAATATATAAAACAAATATTGTATTTTATTTTTGTCAATAAAATATACGTAAAATAATATTGATATATTTATAAAACTTAATATTATACAAATATATGTTATTATTTCATCATTATTTAACATTTTATTATATATAATCTATTATATATAACATATAAAATATATATATTTTAATAAATAATGGATAACTTGTTAATATTTGTTGATACACGAGAGAATGCTTTATATGATGATATTATAGATAGAGATTTAGATATTTATAAGGATAAAATAAGTATTGTCAAAGAGACTATTTGTATTGGGGATATTCATATAAAATTTAATGAAAACTTATATATATTTGAAAGAAAAACAATAAGAGACTTAATTTCATCTATACACGACGGAAGATATCGTGAACAAAAAGCAAGGATGTTATCTACATATAATCAAAAGTATTTATCGTATATTATTGAAGAGGATGATATAATATCTTCAAAGGTGTATTCTAAAAACAAGTCAACAATACAAGGAGCTTATATAAATACCTTATTCAGAGATAATATTAGAATATTATTTACTAAAAATATAAGTGAAACAGTTACTCTTATCCTTTCTATCGCTATTAAAATGATTGATAATCCTAAAAAATTTATTAGTTCGTCAAATAATGCTAATACAGAAATATCTGCCACATCTTCAATGTCACAATCTTTTACAGATACATCAAGTTATACAGATTTTATAAAATTAAAAAAGAAGAAGATAGATAATATTGATGTTAATACCTGTTATATTATGCAATTGTCGCAGATACCTCATATATCTAACGTAATTGCAAAAAATATATCAAAAATTTATCCAAATATGATAGAATTAATTACTAAGTTAAATGATTGCGAAGATAAAAATAAAGAACTTTGTAAAATAGATGGAGTAGGTAAAGAGAAAGCGAGTATAATTATTAAATACTTATTTTGCTAATAATGTAAATGATTTGTAATCCTCAATAATATCACTAAATAATCTAATGTAATTAATAATTTTAATATCGCCAATATTTTGATTTTCAAACATATTCTTCAATATATTTGTTTCCTTACTGGTTTCTAAATCTTTATAATATACAACTGCATTACTATATTCTGTTAGGAATTTTTTATTATTAATTGTAATAATATATTTTATATCTTTATTATAATTAATAATTTTTCTCACAATATTTAGATATTCTTTAGTCTTATCTTTACAATTTTCTTTTTTATATCTCCAAACCTTATGTGTTCCATCACAAATATATGCTTCTGCCAAAATCAACCCGCTTTTTATATTTTTCACTATTTTAACATCCGCCTTCAAAACTCCTGGTTCAATTGTTTTGTCCTGTTTTTTCAATTTTTCTTTTTCTAATGATATTATTTCATCTCCATTATCACAATCACAATTTATATCTTGAATTGTCAATTGTTCTTTCGCCTTACTTTTTGCTTTTACCTTTGAAATCTTTTTAATTTTAGGTTCACTTAGTATATTGATATATTTATCAAATAATAATTCCTTGACTGCTAATAATTTTAGACTTTGTATTCTATTTTTCCTTCGTTGTTCATCGCTGTACATTGGTTTTCCCTGCAATTCTAGATCTATATTATTCCAATATTCATCGTCTTTATCATATCCGGGCAGATGGTCAATGCAAAGCGCGTATAATTGTATAATAGGTTTCATAATTTGATTTGTAATATAATGTAGGTAATCTGGTGTCAAATTATTTTCTTTGATATATTCTGGATTTTCTATCCTATCTCCTTGAAGAGAATTTTGATTATTCGTTTTAATATATACAAATGGTATTCTTTCATTTACACACGGGCGATTACCAGGGTCTCTCGCACCAATTCTATCTGCCAAAACCTTGTGTGCTATTTTTGAAGGGTCTTTATAAGATGCTTTTATACTCTTAGTAATTATAAGTTCATTAATAGATGTTTTACCTTCTACTAAGTCTTTTAGTTCTTCGTTGAGAAATTCTATAGATGCTCTCAAATCTTGTTTTTGTAAAATAATATCAATAACTCCTCCATATATTTTCTTAACAATATGTGCATTATCGCGTCTTTTCAATACGATACCCATTGATTTTTGCTTAAAACTATTTACATCTGTTTCATATAGATTCCCAACATATCTCTTTTTGCTTAAGAGTATGAAAGGATATAGTGATTTCTCATAATTTAATTTTTGAGGTTTTGGCATTATTTTAGCAATTTCTTTTTCAACTTTCTTTCCCATTTTAATAGCGTAAGGCAATGCATCTTTTCCTAATACAATATTTCCTTCTTCGTCTTTCAATGGAAATTTACAGAATATTGAATCAGTATCTCCATATATTACATCAGCACCATAATTATCTTCTACGAATTTTTTCGCCAACATAATCATATCTCTACCTGTTGCAGTTGTACATGCTGCTATTTCCTTAAGATATATAGACGAAGTTCTAGCACCAATCTGTCCGTATAAAGAGTTTGCAGTTATTTTATAAGCAATCTGTCTTGAATCTAAAACATCTTGTTCAAAACTATTATACGTATCTTCAATAGATACAACTTTATTTTTTTCAATATTATGATTTTCTCCAGTATCAATATTTACTACATTATAAGTATCTCCTTTATCGCTACATAATCCGATATATGTATTGTTTGACACATCTTTAATAGTCTTATATTCAATTTTTTTCCTAGTGTTTTTTCTTTCAACTAAGAGCATATCTAAAATATCTGCAATAATACCTTTTTTCCCATCTTTATACTGGATAAAGGTACACTCTTTTTCTCCTACCTTTTTCTTTTTGTCTCCTTTTCCTTCGTATATATCATAATAAATGTTTTTATATTCTATATTAGGATCTTCAACTCTATATTTTTCATCCATTAAAAAGCAATCGTGAGATAAATTTCTGGAAATCATAGATGATGGATATAGAGAACCATAATCAAATACGACAATTGGTTCATTTAAATAAATCCCTTCTTTTGGTTCTAGTACAACAGCACCTTCGTATCCATCATCTACATCAATAAGATTATCATTATAAGATTTGATGGTAGGAATTAATGAATTTCTTTCCATACATTGTTTTGCTATAAGAGAAAATATCTTGATACCTTGTCCTCTGCGAAACAAATAATTTAATGGAACTAAGCATACATTTCCCATTCCAATATTGTTTTCAATAATTTTTAATTTATGAATTAATCTATTAACTAGACAACAATCTTGAATACAATATTCTGCAATTTCACAACGATCTCTTGAATTTCCTTTAAATTTGTTAAAAATTTCTTGCGGTTTCAAATCATTCTTATTATCTCCTAAAAATATTGATGCGACATTATCTAATTTATAACTATCCAATTTTTGTTCTCTTTGCATAACCTTCAATAAGTCTATTAAAACCACACCGTCCATATCAATATACTTCAATATATTGTCACCTAGTGCAGAAGATGACAATTTTTGTTCTACGAGGGCAGTTTTACGTCCGAATATTCTTCCCCATCCAATTTCAAATTCTTCTATTATACCCAATTCTACTGCTCTGTCCCAAATATAGGGCATATCAAAACCAAATATATTATATCCTGTTACGATATCCGAGTTCAATTCATTCATTAATTTTTTCCAATTAATTAATAATTCTTTCTCTGTTTTGCATGGTTCTACTACACAATTATCAATTGAATCGCATGTATCCAATGTAATAATATTTTTATATACGATTTTATCTGAACCATACATATGGACTGTAGTTCCTATCTGAATAATTTTATCTCCTTCAAGTGGTGTCAAAATTTTATCTAAAATTTTTGCAAGTTTAGATTCTTCTTCGTTCAATTGTGCAATAGTCATATTGCAATCATCATCGTCATTACAATCATTATCATCTAAAGTAATATCTTCAGTAATTCCTGGTTTTTCATTTTTTATAGATGCAGAAATTTTATCTAAAATATCTATAATATCTGACATCTTTTCATTTAACAATGATGCTATTTTGTCAATATATTCTTGAGTTATTTTTCTCTTAGCATATACGCGATTAATTTTTAAATTGGTTTTTTCATCTATGATAACATCGTTTCTATATATAGATTTAATCCAGTATATAATAAAATCGCTAGTGTATTCATAACCTGCTTTTGCTACTAATGCCAAATCTTGCGCAACCTTACTATAATTCTTTTTAGCAACTGGAAAATCTCCATGACTACTGGTACATTCAATATCAAAAGACGTTATAAGAATAGGTGCAATTTTATTACTTTCTAAAGGAATAATATGCTTACCATCTACGCTAATATTATAATCGCAACGACTGGTATCATCTACAATTTCATATTTATCAATTTTAACCCATCCACAAGGTTTGATATTTTGAATATGGATATATTTAAGGAAAGGGTCTATATTGCTTTCATATGCTTTGAAACCTTGCTTCTCCAATGTTTTAAAATAGTATTTTAGGTTATTGTATAACTTGAGAGATTTTACAGATAATTTAATAAATCTGAATAGTTTATTATTTGTAAATCCCCAAAAATCCTTCTTTTCAACAATTGAAATACTTGAAAAATGAGATAACATATTATTAGGTATAATTTTCTTTTCATATTTATTACCATTAAATGACGCCGTATATTTATCATTTAAAATTACATTCTTCAATTCACTTACTTTTGCTTCAAATACGTTATCATTATATTTTTCCCACGTTTCAGGTGGTTTAATATAAAAGAATGGTTTGAAACAATTTACCTTCGTTGATATTGTTGCACCATTATCACAAACACCAAATAATATCATAGAATATAGTTCTTCAAAATCCTTATCCTTTATTCTATCTCCCTCGGGAATATATATATCTGTTATTTGAAATTCTATAGGTTTTTTATCTAAAGGTTCGTAGCTTTTTCTTGGAAAATCCATTATAATAGGTTATATTGATTAATTATTTAAATAATATATTAATCAATTTTTAATTTTATTATAAGTAATAGAAGTATGGAAATTAACATAGAAGGGTTTATCATAATTATAGCAACTATAATCGGAATCTACTATATTTATAATTATTACGCAAATTACGGATTAATAACAGTAAAAAGTAACGTAGATAATAAGGAATATATTGTCCAAATAAAAGATGATTCTTTAGAGGCGGCAAATTTAATTGCAAAAATAAGAGAAAAATTAGTTATATTGATGGAGCATTTGGAAAAATCTTATGGAAAGAACGATAATAGAATCAAACAATTAAAAAAAAATTTTAGACCGGATAGATTGAAGGAAGGTGTTACTACTCCCGGTTACACTAGTTATTCTATAAATAAGGGAGAGCAAATTATTTTGTGTTTGCGTAATAATGACAAGTTGGTGGATATAAATACATTATTTTTTGTAGTATTGCACGAATTTGCGCATTTGGCGACTGAAAGTATAGGACATACAGAAGAATTTTGGGATAATTTTAGATGGATTTTAGAAGAAGCCATAAATATAGGATTATATATTAAACAGGATTTTAAAATAAAAAATGTAGAATATTGTGGAATGTCCATAACTTCATCGCCTTTGGAATAATAATTAATAAATAATATATAAGATATAAGATAATATTATATAAAATATAGTATTATGAACGAATTAGCGATATACAATAAAGATAACGATCAGTTTGATTTTTTTCTTTATATGGTGTTTATTTCAATGATGATAAGTAGTAAATATAATAGTTCTATTAAAATAAATGTTATAAAAAGAAAAATTAATCAATACACGAATTGGAATATATATATAATCTTTGCAAATTACATTTTAATTAATATATTTGAAATAAATAATTTATTAATATCCAAATTTATCGCTAATAATTCATTAATAATTATGATATTATTTCATAGTTTTTTAATATACGATCCTAGAGTATTATTTGAAACTATTGATGGAGAACCCTTTGTTTTAAATAAATTTATTAAAAATGTTTCTAGTTCTACATTATTACGAACAGAATATATGATTTGCAATGTAATATTTCATATATTACCTGTATATTATTACAGCGATACGTTAATACATTATAGGTCGTATGATGATAAAATAAGTATGTTCTTATATACGATATTTTTTAAATTTATGTGGGCTCTTAATATTTTTGGTAACTTTAATATTACCTCTATATATGTTCCTAGTTTTGATTTTTGTAATGTTAAACTAATAAATATGATAGTTATTATTGATTATATTGTAGATAAAACATTAATGGCGTTAACTTAAGTAATTTTCGCGACTTTCGTGACTTTCGTTACATGCAATATATAAAGATATTATTTAGTATAATATTATATATATGATTCCGAAGATTATTCATCAAACATGGAGTGATAATCCATTACCGCAAATTCTCAAGTATATTAGAGATGAGAATATTAAATTATTGAAAGATAAAGGTTATGAATTTATTTTATGGACAGATGAAATGATAATTAAACTAATAAACGAGCATTACCCAAACTTTTACAAAATTTATAATTTGGCATTGACAGGTGTTCAACGAGGTGATATTGCTAGAATAATGATACTTTACCATTATGGAGGTATATATATTGATTTAGATATTTTGATTTTAAAAGATCTAGATACATTAATAGATTTTTCAAAAGATAAATTTAATATTAGTTTTGAACCTTCAGAACAAACTAAACTGATATATAATACTGACAGGTATTTATGCAATGCTTTTTTTGCAGCAAATAAAAATAATAGATTTTTGCATAAATTATTATATTCTATTCCAGAATCTATTGATAATCGTGGAATTAATATTTTTAGTAAATTTGATATTTTCGGAGGAGGTTATATAATGGATAAATATATGAACGGAAATGATGCAGATATTTTAAGAGAACATATTAATATTATATATGATAGAGAGTTGATTTATCCTATAAATGATCTGAAATTAGATAATCTTATAACGTGCTCTAATGACTGGAACTCAGTTAAAAAAGGGAAATATGAATCAAACCCTTTTATGATCCATTATTGGATACATGGAGATTTTGAATCAAAGAGGTTGCTAAATATATTTAAACCAGATATAAATCAAGATATACACCATAATATGTATATATTTTTCAGTATTCTCTATACTGATATTGCTAAAAAAATGATATTGTAATTTTATACAAAAATTTATTTTTATTATGTATTATTAATTATAATTATAATCATAATCATAAGATTGATTTAGACCTTTATAAAAAAAATGATATTATATAAATAATATATTTGATTATCTAATAATCTTATACAAATATACTTCATATGCCTTGTATATGTATACACGAGGGATGTAAGACACAACCTCATTGTAACTACGAAGGTCAATCAACGGCATTATATTGTGCTACTCATAAACTTGATGGTATGGTAGATATCAAAAGTAAAAGATGTATACACGAAGGATGTAAGACAGGTCCTCATTATAACTACGAAGGTCAATCAACGGCATTATATTGTGCTACTCATAAACTTGATGGTATGGTAAATATCATAAGTAAAAGATGTATAAATGAAGGATGTAATACACTTCCTGTTTATAACTATGAAGGTCAATCAAAAGCATTATATTGTGCTACTCATAAACTTGATGGTATGGTAGATATCAAAAATAAAAGATGTATAAATGAAGGATGTAATACACGACCTGCTTATAACTATGAAGGTCAATCAAAGGCATTATATTGTGCTACTCATAAACTTGATGGTATGGTAGATATCAAACACGAAAGATGTATACATGAAGGATGTAATACACGTCCTAATTATAACTATGAAGGTCAATCAAAAGCATTATATTGTGCTACTCATAAACTTGATGGTATGATAGATATCACACATAAAAGATGTATACACGAAGGATGTAATACACAACCTAATTGTAACTATGAAGGTCAATCAAAAGCACTATATTGTGCTACTCATAAACTTGATGGTATGGTAGATATAAAAAATAAAAGATGTCTGTCTGAATGGTGTAATACACGTCCTTGTTATAAATATGAAGGATATTGTATGTACTGCTATATACATCTGTTTCCTGATAAACCAGTTTCCAGAAATTATAAAACAAAAGAAACCGCTGTTGTGCATTTTGTAAAAGAACAATTTCCTGATATAGAAATCGTAACAGATAAACGCATTCACGGAGGATGTTCAAGACGAAGACCGGATATATTTATAGATCTTGGATATCAAATAATCATTGTAGAAATAGACGAAAATCAGCATATAAATTATGATTGTTCATGTGAAAATAGACGCATTATGGAACTATCTGAAGATGTAGGTCATAGATATATAATCTTCATCCGATTTAATCCTGATGATTATAAACAAAATAAAACAAATGTAACATCGTGTTGGACAATAAATGGACATGGAGTATGTTGTGTAAAAAAATCCAAACAAATTGAATGGAATACACGACTTCAAACATTAAAAGAAACTATTGCATATTGGTTGCAAGAGAATAATAAAACAGATAAACTTCTTGAAATAGTACAATTATATTACGACGAATAATGTTTGTGATATTCTAAATTTTCAATATATGTAAGAAATGTAATCCATTATTACGATAACCATAATACAATATTCTCATTTTTAAGTTTATTATTAAATGATAATATGATATTATATAAATGTTTTGATATATACAATGACATTTTTTGAATGTAAATATTTGCAAAATTATCTCTTTTGTTTTTTTCTTGAAAATAATATGAAATAATATCTTCCAAGTATGGTAAACAAGATTTATTCATCTTTTTAGTATATAATACAACATTTTGTCTATACATCATATAGAAACATTCTTTATCAGTAAGTGTTTTGTAATTTTTTGTACTTTTCTTTAGTTTATCCAAAGTTTTGCGATATTCATTATCATTTTCGTATCTAAATTTTTTTACTAAATTGCTTTTTAACATATCGCAATTATATCTATTTCTCTTTTCTTTAACAATTTTTTTGAGATTTGTTTCGCATTTAATTAAGGTATTTGATGATCTATTAATTTCACTCATTTTTTTGAGTTCACAATAACCATCCAAATACTTAACAATATTTACAAAATAATCTTTGTCAGTAAAGTTAGTAACTGAAGCAGCGCAATATGCATCGCTTGATGAGTTCTTAAACATATTGTAAAAGGGTAATTTGTATATCAAATTCCTTTATCAATTTTTATAATTATAATAATATAATAATATAATATTATTTACAAAACTATATTGTTAAAAAAATGATAGTATTTTTATTAAAACTTAATATATATAATAAATAGTATATGCGATATATACTTATAATTATACTATTGAGTAGTATGACAAGTTCAGTGAAATGTTATTACAATTTAGCTCTTAGAATGCAACATAATATTATTAAGGATGTTATATTGAATGATAGCAAAATGCCAATTATTTATACCGACAAGAATTTTGCTCAAGTAGATATAAAGAACAAATTTTTGTCAGCAGAACATATTTATCCTCAAAGTCTTTTAAACATAAAGCAATCAAATGATATGCATAATATTATTAAAACAATCAATACGTTAAATGTAAATAGGTCTAATTATAGGTTTCGCGATGATTGTGATAAACGTGATAAAAATTGGGTAGAATTAGAATATAATAATTATGTTAATCACAAGGATAAACTTTTTGTACCTAATAATGATTCGCGTGGTTTTATTTCAAGAGCAATTCTATATATGTATAGAGAATACAAATGTAATCCGCGAAAAATAATTGATATAGAGATTTTAAAAAAATGGTATTATAACTTTTCGCCTACACACGAAGAAATCTACCATAATATGGTAGTGAAAAGAATCCAAAATAAGAATAATATATTTATATCAAATTATAACAAAAAAAATAAGGGCATAAAAAAATTTTTTGAAACATTATAGATATTTAACAATTGTTTTTCTCAAATTTTTTATATTCAGTATCGGATATAAATGGATATAAATTTTTATTTGTAGTTTAATAATTATATATAAAAAATGATTATAATTATGTTTTATTTTTATAATGGAACTTTTAAATAAGGAACAAAAATATGCAGTAGAATGTGTTATGAATGGAAATAATATATTGTTAACAGGATCTGCGGGTACTGGAAAATCATATACTATTAAATATATTATGGAATATTTAAGAAATAATGATAAAAAATATGCCATAACTGCTATGACTGGAACTGCTGCAATTATAGTAGGGGGTCAAACTCTACATTCTTTATTGGGACTCGGTTTAGGTACTGGAACTACAAAGGAAATATTTAGTAATCTTTTAAAAAATAAGAAAAAATTTGAAAATATATTGAAAATAGATACATTAATTATTGATGAAGTCTCTATGCTTGATAAGGATTTATTTGAAAAAATATCTGAATTATTGTGTATGATAAGAATGACCGATGTACATTTTGGAAATATTCAACTGATTTTAATAGGAGATTTCTGCCAATTAGCTCCTGTGAAAGGTCAATATTGCTTTCTATCTGAATTATGGAATAAGATAAATATTAAGGTTATTTTATTAGAAAAATTAATAAGACAAAGCGATGATTTACTATTTCAAAATATTTTGAGAATTGTTAGGAAGGGTAAATGTACAGATAATATAATAAATGTATTAAATAAATTGCGAGATACTAAATTTGAAAATGGAATAATTCCCACAAAATTATACCCTACAAATGTTAACGTAGATAAAATTAATATTATTGAAATAGAAAAACTTAAATCTCAAGGATATATATCAAAAACTTATTTTGCAACTGCTAGTATTGATATGGAAAAAGAGAGAGATAAGTATATGATAGAACTTACTTTAAATTCGCAAATAATTATTATTAGAAATATAAATATAGAAAATTCTCTAGTAAATGGAACACGTGGTATAATTAAGCATTTAGACGATGATTTTATAATTATTTGCGATGTTGAAGGTAATATTCATAAAATTAATTATTATACCGATATTTTTAATAATAATAACAAGTCTTTTATAAATCATATGCCAGTTAGAATATGTTATGCTCTATCTATTCATAAATCACAGGGAATGACTATAGATGCATTAGAATTAGATTTGGGTCCTAATATATTTACGTGCGGTCAATCATATACTGCTTTGTCTCGTGCTAAAAATTTGAGTTCTATAAAGATTATAGATGTAGATAAAAATTCTTTCAAAACAAATATATATGTGAAAGAATTTTACAAAAATATAAATAATGATAATAAATTATCTTAATAATTATTAGATATATAGTATATATAATGAAAGAAACATTTGTAACACAAACAGAAAATGATAATATTGTTAAAAATGTATTCATTATTATTGGATACAGCATAACTAGCATAATACTAGTTATTGCATTATTATGGGGATATTTTACAAGTCATCACTTGTTTATGATTGTTTATGCTTTCATAGTCCTAATATATAATTCTATGATAGTTGCTTTCATAGTTATTAATAAAGAAATATATGATTCCGATAGTTATAGTGTAATTTTAGGTACTACCATAATATCTATGATATTAACATTTATTATAATTTGTTTATATGTTTATAATTACTTTGTTTCGGCGAGACAAAGTAAGGCGTCTGTACAAGATATAAAATACTCTTATAATTATTAGAGAATTTTATACATATCCTAAATAAGATATGGAGTATAGTATTATAAAAATTAATGTGGTTTTTATATATACATCAAAGGTTGTAATATTTTCTTGTAAATAATCGGGGATTTTATCATATATGTTATTTATTATACCACTATGATATATTAAAAATACTATTAATACTATTATTACATTTTTTTTAATTAATTCTATATCTATATACATCATATAATCATTTTTATTCATATTTTGATAAGGCGATGCTGAAGGAGGATAAAATATATTTGGTTGTTGATTTTGATAATTTCCTGGCATACCAGGAGGAACGCTTAGAATATTAGGGGGCATACCAGGAGGATTATTATAAAATGGTTGATTATTATTTAATTGCTGAGGTATCATATTTGGAGGTGGTATAATTTGTTGATGCATAGAATTAACACCATTTTCTTTATTTTTAGAAGATAATAACTCTTCGCGGAATTCATTGAGAACATCTTGTACAACGGGGTCGTTTATATCGTTATGTTCGTTACCTGTATTTAATTGCGGTTTAGTTGTTGAAACTGACATTAATCTAATAATATATTATATTAAGATAATTAATATTATTACGCAATATAATGTTAGTTGAAAAAATGAAAATGTTAGAGAGTATTTATTAAATTATGTAGTAAATAATAATCTACTTTATTTTTTCACATTTACCTGTTTTAGGATTTCTTATTTTATCTTTGTCACATATTTTAACACAACGCTTCGTTACAGGATTTATCTCCTTCCCTTCAGGACATTCCTTATCTTGTTTATCAGACTTTATTTTTTCACATTTGCCTGTTTTAGGATTTCTTATTTTATCTTTGTCACATATTTTAACACAACGTTTCGTTACTGGATTTATCTCTTTTCCTTCAGGACATTCCTTAGGTTCCTTAGGTTCCTTAGGTTCCTTAGGTTCCTTAGGTTCCTTAGGTTCTTTAGGTTCCTTAGGTTTTTTAGTTTCTTTAGGTTCCTTAGGTTCTTTAGGTTCTTTAGGTTCTTTAGGTTGTTTGGGTTCCTTGGGTTGCTTAGGTTGTTTAGGTTGCTTGGGTTCTTTGGGTTGCTTAGGTTGTTTAGGTTGTTTGGGTTCCTTGAGTTCCTTGGGAGGGATAGATACTTGCCTTTCTTCTAATGATATGTTCTCATAAGTATATATTTTAGGAATGTCAGAAATGTATTCTAATTTTTTGTTTAAATAATCATGTAGGTTAGATTTATTTTTATGTTTTATTAAATCTCTCATAAGATTTTCTTTTTCAATTAAATATTTTTCATATTTTTCTTCATTATTTAATCTTTTATTATGATATAATTCTATATATTTATTTTTCTTACCAGTTATTATCTCTTTTTTTTTATCAATATCGTCTACATAAATCTTTATATCTTCTTTTAAATTATTAATTTTAGAAATATCAATCTTGTCTTTATCACTCAAAATTATTAATATTTTTTTTTCAATATTTCTTAATATATCCATTTAATAATATTAAGGATAAAAATAATTATTTTAATATTATATTTTCAAACATTCCCTTATAATAAGTTTCTAGACTTTCTTCTGGTTTCATTTGGTCTTCATATATACTTCTTGGAACATATTTAATAATCACCTTCTCTTTTTCACATGTATTGTCTTTTTTACTATAATATCCTTGAACTATTAATATAGTACCTATGAAAAGTAGAAATATCGCAATTGCTTTCATTCTTAATAAAGTAATATAGATTTTTTTTGCATAAATTAATTACTAATTATATTTGCTATTAAATAAGAAATGGCAGAAAAATATATAATATTTATTGATATTGAAGATAATAAAAAACATATTAAATATTTTTCAATTAATTCATCTAAAAAGAAGTATATTTCTTCTATTCTAAAGCATTATTTATTTGCAAATAATAATAAAATTATTAAATTGTCCATCAATAAAACAAAGAATGGTGATTTTTTCTGGAAATCAAGAAATAGTAAACAAAATAAATCTGATGTTATCAAAGAAATAACTAACAATATTGATGACAAATATGCAAGATTATATAGAAATATTGCATATATTGTCGTTAAAAAGAATAATGCATTTATATTAATTTCAAATAAAATAATTGAAAACTATAAAATTATTATGGATAGAAAAGATTATTTAAATTCTATTATAATTAAAAAATTACACAGGATTGTAGAAAGACATATTAATAATACTCATAAAAAAACAACAGGAGGCGCGAGCGGCACGGGCGGCGCCGGAGGCACAAGAGATACCGAAGATATGGTTGCAAAACGTACACTAAATCCTTCAGCAATTCCTTTTCCTAATCCAAGTGTACCAATTACGCCTAAGTCTCCTAAGTCTCCTAAGTCTCCTAAGTCTCCTATGTCTCCTATGGTTGATAGAGAGTGTCTTAATATGTTAAGGCAAATGCATAATGGAAAAAAAGAGTATATGTTATATAATTCATACAGATATGATAAACAATATTTAGATTTTAAAGAGTATAATAGTACAAATATATCAATACCTGAATTACTTAAATTTACAAAAAATAGAACTGGCAATGATATACAGATTGTAGAGATAGAAAAAAATAGAAATGGTATGACAAATGTAGGCGCTAACATATATAAAAAATATTCAGGTAGTAATCCTCCCAAAATTGGAACATTGATAGCGGCAAATTCCGGAAGACCCGGTGGTGGTTGTGGAAATTTTGACGGAACTATAGGAAATATTCATCAAAATCATAGAACACAAGAGGAAGATATAATGTCTAATTGGTTTATGACTTATGCTAATAATAAAAATATAACAGATGAAGATGAAAAAATAGAAAATTATAATAAATTATTCCAATGTACAATTTATAATAAATGGGGTCTTTTATATCCTATGACGAATAGAGGAGACAGAAAGAATTACTACAAAACTATTCAAGGTATAAATTATAGATATGCAG